>PVBE011486422.1_pt1 | contig 133804 bp, 113 predicted proteins | sample 1631181 | NCBI WGS metagenome assembly PVBE01 (sample SAMN08397723, study PRJNA350692) | Marine metagenome, whole genome shotgun sequencing project. | isolation source: water | place: Pacific Ocean | collected 2012-04
AGCGCGCTCATCCAGTTGAGCTGCTCTAGCAGGCGGGAAAGGTCGCGCGTTAGCGTTTCCACGGGTGTTCGGTTCCTGTGTGCGTCACTCGCCCAGCAGCCGCGCCAGAATGGCCTTTTGCGCGTGCAGGCGATTGTGCGCTTGCTGGAAGATCACCGAGTGTGGCCCATCGGCGACCGTGTTGGTGATCTCCTCGCCGCGGTGGGCGGGCAGGTCGTGCATCACGAGCACATCAGGCCGTGCTCTGGCCAGTAGCGCCTGGTTCACCTGATAGGGTCGGAAAATATTCCGGCGCTGCTCCGATGCTTCTTCTTTTCCCATGCTTGTCCACACATCAGTGTAAATAATGTCCGCCTGTGCCACGGCTTCGGCCGGGTCGCGCAGCTGCAGGAAATCGACCCCAGTTTCGGCTGCCAGTTCGCTGCCGCGCGCCGCCACGGTTGCTTTTAGCTCGTAGCCTTCTGGGCCGGCAATGCTGAAATGTACCCCCAGGCGCGCGCAGATCAGCAGCAGTGAGGTTGCAACGTTGTTGCCATCGCCGATGAACGCCAGTTTCAACCCCTGCAACTGGGGTCGTAATTCCATAATGGTGAAGATATCAGCCAGCGCTTGGCAGGGGTGATTGAAGTCCGAAAGGCCGTTAATCACCGGCACGGATGCGTGCTCCGCCAGATCGCGCACGTGGTCGTAGGCGAAAACGCGCGCCATTATGCCGTTCACATATCCTGAGAGAACGCGCGCCACGTCTGCCACCGATTCGCGCTCGCCTAGCCCGATTTCCTGCGGGGAGAGATAGAGCGCATCGCCCCCCAGATGGCGCATGGCCATCTCAAAAGAAACGCGCGTGCGCAGGCTGGGCTTTTGAAAAATCATTGCCAGCGCCTTTCCGCGCAGCAATGGTCGGTTGGCGCCCGCCACATGCTCTCGCTTCAGTTCGGCCGCCAACTCGAGCAGCGCTTCCAGTTCTGCGCGGGAGAAATCGTCAATAGCGAGAAAGTTAGACATCTGGTTCGTGTGCTCCGTTTGGCGTCCCTGCGTCTGTCCCCCAATTTTACCCTGCCCCGTGCGGCTGGCAAGTGCGGTCGGCCGGCCTGAGATTGGTGGCGGCACTCGTGGAAAAGGAAAGTTACTATCGATCATACCTACCTAACGGAGTCGCGTCACTGTCAATTGGTGGACGCACAAAATCGGGGCCTGCATCGCACGGATTTCGTCGCCGCAGCCAAAACGGATCGGCTGCTGTGAGATTGCAATCTTTCGCGCCGGTAGCCGCGGGCTATCCGGTATTGGTGTGGGCAGGACAGGACTCGAACCTGCGACCTCTTCTTTGTAAGAGAAGCGCTCTAACCAGCTGAGCTACCCGCCCGAACGCTTGCAACAGTTTACCATATCCGAGCTTCCGACTGGCATCACGGCGCTTCTGCACGTGCCAGGCTTTGGCAGGGTTCGTGCACGGGTTGGGGGAAATGTCCACCCTTGACAATCAGCAAATCAGTAGTAATATTCAGCTGCTGAATTTCAGCCACTGAATATTGTATTGGAAAACATGTTATGGATACCTCTATCGCCCCCGAAAATCTGCACGAGCTGCGCATTCTGGAACAGATTGAACAAGACCCGGAGGCCACCCAATCCGACCTGGCTGCCCGTATGGGCGTGGCGGTCGGCACCGTCAACTGGTATGTAAAGCGGCTAGTGAAAAAGGGACACATTAAAGTCACGCGCTTGCAGCGTCGGCGGTTGCGCTACCTGATTACCCCGGAAGGCATCGCCGAGAAAACGAGACTGGCGATGGAGTATGTGCAGGTGAGCATGGGCATGTATCGCGCGACGCGGCAGCAAGCGCGCGAGCTGCTCGCAAAGGCGCGCGAGGCTGGTTTTCAGAAGGTCGCGGTTTCCGGGCATGGGGATCTGGTGGATGTCTGCCGGTTGACCTGTCTCGAGCAATCGGTTCCTGTGGCATCGCCTGGCAGTGACGGTGCGCTGCCGGTGTTGCGCGTTTCCGGCGCGGCTGTGATGTTGGAGATGCCCGAGGCTTGATATGGGCAAAGAGTGGTATGCGCTGCACTCCAAGCCGCACAAGGAGCGCCAGGTTGCCTCGCTGCTGCGCTCGCGCAACCTGGAGGTTTTTCTGCCGCTGCTGCGCGTCAACCCGGTGAACCCGCGAGCCGCCCGCGAGCGCCCTTATTTTCCGAATTATCTTTTCGCGCATGTTGATCTGGATGTGACTGGTCTGAGCTTGGTGCAATGGACACCCGGGCTGCTGCGCATGGTGGAATTTGGCGGGGTGCTCGGCACCGTGCCGGGGGCGCTCATCGCGCAGTTGAAGCAGCGGATGCACGATATCCGTGCCGCAGGCGGGCTTGTGCTGCAGGGGTTGTGCGCCGGAGACCGCGTGCGCGTGACGGGCGGGCCTTTTCAGGGATATGAGGGCGTGTTTGACGCGCGCCTTTCCGGCGCTGACCGCGTGCGCGTGCTGCTCGAACTCATCGGCGACTATCAGCGCCGCCGCAGCTCGCCTCGCGCCGTGCCGGTCGATCTGAACGTGGGCAACCTCGCAAGGTTGGGCGGATAGCTTAGGCGCAAACCACCCTACCGAATTGCACGTCCAAGCTGCGAGGGGTCATGTAATTCGGGACAACCGGCGGGTGTTGTCGGCCATATATTGCAATGTCCTAGATGTGCTCAAGGAATTGAGCTTGTCGAAAGGGCGGAGCGCGGTTCAAGGAAGTAATGTTGTCTCGTTCTAAAGTTCAAACGAAAGAAACGATGCTGAAACTTTATTGGCGAATTGTATTCCGACCGTATCTGTGGCTCGTTCTACTGATAGCTGCGTTGACATTCCTCGGCTCGACAGCGGAAGTTGTCAGCATTGGCATGCTTGTGCCGCTTGCTGAAATGTTGATCGAACCGGAGCAAACGACTGCCAATCCAATGACGGATTTTCTACAGCGCTCGGTTATGCTGCTTGGAATATCCCCACGTTTGGAATCATTGGTTGTCGCAGGTTTGGTTCTGGTGGCTTCTATGATTGTGGTAAAGAACGGTCTATTGCTGGTTAAACTGATTTGGGTGACGCGCCTCGCGACAGGCGTTTCCCACCTCTTTGCTACTCGTATGTTCGAAGCTTATCTCCGCACTCATATTGGGGAGTTCATGCTGCGTGGGCGCGGTGCTAGCCACGAAGACGTAAATTCGGTAGCTGGCGCAGTCAGCAGAAGCATCAATTTAGGGGCGCAGCTGTTGTACTCCCTGATTTATGTTGTATCGATATTCGGGCTCCTTCTCTACCTGTCGTGGTGGGTAACACTGGTCGTGGGCGGGCTCGTGTTGATAAGTATGCGCTACATGCGCGGAGCACTTGAATATCGCTCAAAATGGATTGGGCAGCGGTTGCACGAGTTGAACCAACAGCGGACTGCAATGCAATTTGACGGTCTCGACGGTATTCGCGTGGTAAAGGCTCATGCTTTGGAGGCCTCCATCGTCTCGCGCCTGAGGACGATCCAGCAGCGTTTGCTGCCGCTGGTTGTGAGGCGTGCAATGCTAATTAGTATACCGAATATCTTCTTCGAAATTACTGGGGTCCTACTCGTTCTGCTGTTGCTGGTCATTGCTCTCAATTCCCCAGACCTTGGTTTGACCTTGCCCAAACTTTTGGCGCTTGTCGTAGGCTTGCGCCGGTTGACACCGGCGGCCGCCGGTGTCAACGCTACTCTCGTTGGTCTTAGCGACGCTTTGCGACGGATTCAAATCGCCGATGAGGTGCTGAATACGCTTCCGCGGGAGCCGTCCGGGATTCGTCAGATGCCGAAACAGGGCGTGAGTACGATCTGCTTGGAGCATGTCTCATTTCATTACCCAGAACGTGCTGATACCCGTGTGCTGCACGATGTGAACATAGATTTCCATCATGGCCAGTTGGCTGCCTTAGTGGGCCATACGGGTGCGGGGAAGACGACTATTGCTGACATCTTGGCGCGGCTTTATGAACCTATCTCAGGTCGCATTATGGTGAATGGCGTTGAACTGCGAGAGATTGATCTTGTTGCTTGGCGAAAGAACATTGGTTATGTCGGGCAGGATACATTCCTTTTTAATTCCACTCTCCGAGAGAACATTGCGCTTTGGAATGAGACAGTCTCCCTCGAGGAGATTGAGGGCGCGGCACGTGTGGCACAGCTGGACGAGTTCGTGCAGTCCTTAACGGAGGGATACGATACAGCGGTGGGCGACAGAGGTCTGAAGCTCTCGGGTGGCCAACGCCAGCGCGTTGCGATTGCGCGCGCCATTCTGCATCGGCCGGGTGTCCTGATCTTTGATGAGGCCACTAGTGCGCTTGACAACGTCACCGAGCATGCCGTGCACATGGCGATTAGCCAGCTGCGCACAGATTCTGTGGTGATTCTTGTTGCCCACCGCCTGAGCACGGTGCAGGACGCGGAGCAGATATTTGTGTTGCATGAGGGGCGCGTGGTGGAAAAAGGCCAGCATGATAGCCTGCTTCAGGCACGTGGACATTATTGGGGGTTATACAAGGGACACGAGCTGGAAGCGGATTTTGCCACCACTGTTGATATTTGAGTGTCTTCACGAGCCGTAGCATGCATTGTCAGACCGTTTTCGGCATGTCTCTAAGCCATGTATTGCTAGCGACCAGATGACTTGGAACGCGCTTGTAACTGGCGGAGCCGGGTTCATCGGCAGCCATTTGGTGGAACGGTTGCTAGAGGACGGTCATGCAGTGACGGTGTTGGACAACTTCTCCACTGGTCGACCTGAGAATCTGGGATACATCCAAGATCATGTTGGCCTGAGCGTTCATGAAGTAGATGTTGCTGATTATGAGTCCATCCAACCCTTTTTCACGGGCGTTGAGTGGGTGTTCCACCTGGCGGCCCTGGCTGACATTGTCCCGTCCATTCAGAAGCCACTTGCTTACTACAGGGCGAATGTGGATGGCAGTGTTGCGGTACTTGAAGCAGCGCGAAATGCGGGCGTTGACCGATTTGTGTATGCGGCATCCTCGTCTTGTTACGGTATTCCCGATGCCTATCCCACGTCAGAGACAGCGGCAATACGGCCGCAGTACCCTTACGCGCTAACCAAGCATCTGGGCGAGCAAATCGCACTGCATTGGGCCAAAGTGTACAGCTTGCCGGTTGTATCGCTGCGCCTGTTCAACGTTTATGGTCCGCGTTCGCGAACATCAGGCACCTACGGCGCCGTATTCGGCGTTTTTCTTGCTCAGAAATTGTCCGGCAAACCGTTTACCATCGTGGGCGACGGGACGCAAACACGTGATTTCACGTTCGTCACCGATGTTGTTGACGCTATGGTGTGTGCTGCTGAGTCGGAAATCAGCAATGAGATTGTCAATGTTGGATCGGGCAATACCTATGCTATCAACTATCTGGTTGAGTTGCTCGAAGGCGAAATTGTATACATCCCCAAACGCCCAGGCGAGCCAGAATGTACTTTTGCAGACACGGCTAAGATCAAGAGTGAACTGGGGTGGCAGCCGCGCGTCCCATTCGAACAGGGCGTCCAAATCATGCTGGACAACATCGACTATTGGCGGGAAGCGCCTGTCTGGGAGCCGCAATCCATCTCTGATGCTACTCAGGACTGGTTTGCATATTTAGGTCGGACGGCACAAACAAGTGGTTCTGCAATACGGGTTTAGCGTTTCCTGTGCCACTTAATCACAAAATTAGAGAACTGGATGAGCTAGCTGCTCTCCTGAAAAAACTGAAGTCTAAAGGTAAAAAAATCGTCCATTCCCACGGCGTTTTTGATCTGCTGCACGTGGGCCACATCCGCCATTTTGAAGAAGCCAAGATGATGGGGGATACTCTGGTGGTGACAGTAACCCGCGATGAGCACGTCAATAAAGGGCCACACCGCCCAGCTTTCCCTCAGGATTTGAGGGCGGAGGCTCTGGCAGCCCTAGATGCAGTGGATTATGTGGCAATTAACCGCTGGCCGCTGGCGGTTGAAACCATTAAGCTATTGCAGCCCGACATCTACGTTAAGGGACCTGATTATATGGCGGCTGACGAAGACATCACCGGCGGAATCACCCCCGAAGCAGAAGCGGTGCGTGCGGTTGGAGGTGAGTTTCGCGCTACAGATGACATCACCTTCAGCTCCTCCAGCCTCTTAAATCGACATCTCGCTGCTTTTCCTACCAAAGTTCAACACTATTTGGATGATTTCCGCAAGAGGCATTCCGTTGATGAGGTGTTGAGCTGGCTGGAGCGCGCATCTGCGTTGCGCCCTGTGGTAGTGGGTGAGGCCATCATCGATGAGTATGTGTTTTGTGTTGGTATTGGAAAGTCAACCAAAGATCCCGTGTTGGCCGCGCTGCAACAATCGGTGGAGGCATATGCTGGAGGCAGCTTGGCAATTGCCAACCACCTAGCTGGACTGTGTACAGAGGTAGGCTTGGTGACGCAGTTGGGAGACACTGATCGTCGTGAAAACTTTGTGCGTGACACGCTGCGGTCTAACATCGAACCAACTCTGCTGACCAAATCCGGTGCGCCGACGATCCAGAAACGGCGCATCGTGGACCGGCATTCGGGTAATAAACTACTTGAAATCTACGTGATGCGAGATGACCCGGCCTCAGCCGCGGATGTGCGTGCATTGTGCTTGACACTGGAGAATTCTCTGAATCGGAAAGACATTGTTGTCGTAGCCGACTACGGGCATGGGATGCTTACGCGTCAGTCGATTGGACTGCTGTGTGACGAGGCTCCTTATCTTGCCTTGAACGTGCAGTCCAATGCAGGTAACCGTGGTTTTAACCCGATCTCAAAGTATCGGAGGGCCGACTACGTCTGTTTGGCGGAGCACGAAGTTGCAATTGATACTCGTCAACGCAGTGGAAGTGTGCACGACAGACTGATAGATGTCTTGCGACGCATTGACTGCCCGCGTTTTACAGTGACACGGGGTAGATCTGGGAGCCTGCATTATGGTCCAGCTTCAGAGTTCTCAGAGGTGCCCGCGTTTGCTGTGCGTGTGCTTGATCGGGTGGGCGCTGGCGACGCGGTGCTGGCCGTCACGTCCTTGTTTGCGAAACTGGGCGCGCCATGGGATGTCCTTGGGTTTGTGGGCAATATAGCTGGCGCCCTTATGGTCTCTGAGCTGGGTAACAGTAAGCCATTGGACCGCGTCACGTTGAGTAAGTCCATCGTTTCGTTGATGAAGTAAAGATGGCACAGATACACACTGTGCTTGTGACTGGAGGTGCCGGCTACGTGGGCGCTGTGCTGGTACCCAAACTGCTCAATGCAGGTTATCGCGTAAAGGTGCTGGACTTGTACATTTATGGTGAGCAAGCTCTCGATGTGGTCAAGGAGCATCCTGGCCTCGAGCAGATAAAAGGTGACATCCGTAATCGAAAATTGCTGGAAGAAGTAATTCCGGGTTGTGACGCGGTAATCCATCTCGCCTGCATCTCCAACGACCCGAGCTTCGAATTGAATCCAGAGCTTGGCAAATCCATCAACTATGATGCGTTCATCCCGCTCGTGGGCATATCTCGAGGCAGTGGTGTACGGCGCTTCATTTATGCTTCGTCTTCTAGCGTCTATGGCATCAAGGAGGAGCCGGATGTACATGAAGGCATGGCCCTCGAACCCCTCACTGACTACTCGCGCTTCAAGGTGGATTGTGAGGGGATTCTGCTGGAGCACCAGTCCGTCGATTTCACCACAGTCATCATCCGACCAGCCACGGTCTGCGGTTACTCCCCTCGCCAGCGTCTCGACGTGGTGGTGAATATCCTGACCAACCTGGCCTACCACAAAAGAGAGATTTCGGTCTTCGGCGGCTCGCAGCTGCGACCGAACATTCATATCGATGACATGGCGGAGGCCTACTTGGCTCTGTTGCACGCTCCGAGGGAAGAGATCGCCGGCGAGATTTTTAATGCCGGATACGAGAACCAGTCTGTAAAGAAATTGGCGGAGACCGTCAGGAGCGTGGTTGGTGAGGATGTGAAACTTGTCACCTCTCCAACCAACGATAATCGCTCCTACCACATATCTTCGCGGAAGATAATGGAAGTGATCGGTTTCGAGGCGAAATATACTATCCGCGAAGCGGTCGAGGGCTTGTGCGCTGCATTTGACGACGGCCTCCTACCGGACTCTCTCGATAACGAGAAGTATTTTAATATCAAAAAAATGCAGCACATCAACCTCACATAAACTAATCATGTTGAACATCGGCATAGATTTCGACAACACTATTGCCCGGCACGACACTTCCCTCCGGGAGGTTATGTTGAGGGAAGGGTTCATCGTAGGAAACTGGGATGGCAGAGGGAAGGCCGAGATTCGCGATTACTTGTGCCGCCAGCATACCGGCGAAATAACCTGTGTTGGCACCTGTTCAGCGCATGTTTCGCGCGGCTGCCGCAACCTGACCATATTGGTGCAAACAGTCCAGTTTGGCTACTACGAAATCGGATGAAGACGCTGTGGTCGCTCGGAATTGTCAGGTGTAGATGGCGACCCAGATGACTAATTCCGCAAATAGTGAAATAACCAGCTATCTGAAGGAAAGCGAGAAAACGAGCCTGGAGGTTAGATCAAGAAATTTGAGACGGATGATCTTAGAGTATGGCTTCAAGGGTGGTGAAGGCGTTCACCTAGGTGGCGCCTTGTCCTGCATCGATATTCTCAACGTGCTCTATTCAGAGATATTGTGTGTCGACCTGCAACGGTTGAATGTCTCTGATAGGGACATCTTCATTCTCAGCAAGGGTCATGCTTGTTTGGCATTGTACGTAGTCTTGGGTTTTTTTGGATATTACGACCTAGAGCTTCTAAATACTTTTATGAAGAACGGAGGTAAATTTGGCGGACATCCTGAACTGGGAACAGTGCCCGGCATTGAAGCCACTACAGGCTCTTTGGGGCATGGGTTGTCAGTAGGGACAGGAATTAGCCTTGCCAACAAAATGGATGGAAACAGCGGCATGTGTTTTGTCTTGTTGGGTGATGGTGAGTGCAACGAAGGCTCCGTTTGGGAGGCATCTTTGTCTGCCGCTCAATACAAATTAGACAATCTTGTTGCAATCATTGACAGCAATAAGATGCAAGCCTTGACTCCTATGTCGGACCGTGAAGGCATGAAAGTTGAACCTTTGTCAGACAAATTTACTTCTTTTGGTTGGGAAACCAGGGAAATCGACGGTCATGACCTGGGTGGTCTTTCTCGGGTTCTTAAGTCAGTTCCATTCACGAATGACAAGCCTAGCGCCGTGATTGCCCATACCATAAAGGGGAAGGGCGTGTCATTTATGGAGAATGTACCAAAATGGCATGTGCGACCGATGACTAATGATGAACTGAGCCTTGCACTGCAAGAGCAAGAATAGTGAATGAGAAACGCTTTTATATCCAAACTATTTGAACTGGCCCAAAAGGACAAAGACATTGTTCTCTTGACAGCAGACATAGGATATGGGGTTCTAGATCAATTTTTCTCTGAATTACCTGGTCAGATAATTAATTGTGGTATTTCAGAAGCAAATATGACAGGAGTTGCGGCAGGCTTATCTTTGAGGGACAAAAAATGCTTTACGTATACGATTATTCCGTTCCTAACTATGCGTTGTTTGGAACAAATTCGTGTCGATATTTGTATTCAAAATCTTAATGTCAAAATCGTCGGAGTTGGAGGAGGCTTCGCGTATGGGGAATTGGGTCCAACTCATCACGCAATTGAAGACATAAGTCTTCTTAGGTCTCTGCCAAATATGACGGTGTTGGTTCCAGCTGATCCTTGTGAAACTAGCTGTATAGTTGAATCGTTGCATGAGGTTGATGGACCCGTTTATATACGACTGGGAAAATCAGGAGAAAAAAATGTCAATGAACTTCCTAAAGGATTTTCATTGGGGAAAGGGAAAGTGGTTAAATCTGGCTCCGATGTGACGTTGATAAGTTGCGGTCCTATCCTAAATCGGGCACTGAATGTTAGCAAGAGATTGGAAGCTGATGGCATATTAGTTGAACTAATTAGTATCAACACGATTAAACCATTGGACAATGATCTCATATTGGGATCTCTTGAAAAAACAGGAAAAATAATATCTGTTGAAGAGCATAGCATTGTTGGTGGGTTGGGGTCAGCGATTGCCGAACTTATAGCTGAATCCAACATTACATGTTCGGATTTTGTTAGGCTAGGTATTAGGGATACTTACACTTTCGAGGTTGGTGACCAGGATTACCTGTTAGACTATGAAGGTTTGTCGGAAGAGGCAATCTATAAGCAGGTGACTGATTATTGCAATTGATTTGGGTTTCCGAGAAGTAAGCGCAACGTAGACAATCCATTATCATGGATCTTGGAATTGCAGGGAAAAGAGTGTTGGTTACGGGTGCAAGTCAAGGAATTGGCAAAGCGATTGCCCTTGCATTTGCTAGTGAGAAATGCAGAGTTGGCGTGGTAGCAAGACGGGAAGATCAATTGCAAGACACTGTTAAGGAAATGGGGGGAGAATCATTGGGGCATTCGCATTGTGCCGCGGATTTGCAGGTGGGTGGGGAACCGGAGAAAATAGTTGAGCAAATGGCGGCAATGGGAGGAGATTTCGAGATAGTGGTGCATAATGTAGGGGGCACCTTGAACATTAGAGATCCTATCGGTGCATCAGAAGAATGGTTCAAGGTGTGGCATTTCAATGTTGGCATTGCAATTGAGATAAACAGGATAGTTGTCCCTCCAATGCGGGCGAAGAAATGGGGCAGAGTCATACATGTGTCGTCAATCTCCGCAGAATCTGTTCGTGGAGCAACTCCTTATGCGGCGGCCAAAGCTTATCTGAATGCATACGTGAAAGGTGTGGGCAGGTCACTGGCTCCGGAGGGTATTGTCTTTTCTGCTCTAATGCCGGGGAGTATTTATTCACCCGGTGGTGATTGGGATGAGGAGAGCGAAAAGAATAGGCACGACAGAGAGTTTTTCCGTAAGAAACGCGCAGATTTTCTTCGACATCACCAGGCTATTGGACGTTTGGGTGTCGCTGACGAGGTGGCGTCCTTTGCAGTCTTCATGGCCTCGCAGTTGGTCACATTGGCCACTGGTGCTGTGATACCTGTTGATGGAGGCACCATGTGACCTGGCTAACTGGAGTTTGCAGTGTACTAACAGGTTTTTATCCGTCCGCTGATTTATCGGCGCATATAAAGTCATCACTAATGGCTTCCAGCAGAAGGATTGGAGCAGTACGGGAAATATGGAAGGAATTTCATATTGTTATGGTAAGACAACCACAATGACGCGCTCGAGAGAAGCGTGGGAAAGAGTGCGCGAGATGAATATCCCGCACGACTTCACCTTCGGGCCAATAAATTCCGAATCGTTGCTGAACGATCCGAAGCACCTTGCCTTCACGCTCTCGAGGTACAAATTCGCAGTGAAGATGATGAGGAAATGCAAGCATGTCATAGAAATTGGTTGTGGTGAGGGTGTCGGAGCATTGATGTTCTTGGCAGAAACTGCAGCGACAGTGACGGCTATAGACTTTGACGAGTCTCAGATTGGGTATGCAAGCGAATATATACTGCCTCATACTGAGAATCGACTTACCTTCATGTGCCAAGACTTGGTCTCTTCAACGTATGTGGGCGGTCTCGGTGATGGGTTAGTAAGTATTGATGTCATTGAGCATGTAATACCGTCAGAGGAGGATCAGTTCTTCCGCAATTGCGTGGCGTGCCTTGAGCCGAGAGCTATTGCTGTGTTTGGAACCCCCAACGGATGTGCTCACCAATATGCTTCAGCTCGCAGTCAAGAAGGTCATATTAATCTGTTTGAACCGGAACGGTTGACATCTACACTAGAAAGGTACTTTGGTCATGTTTTCCTGTTCTCGATGAATGATGAGATGGTGCACACTGGATATGACAAGCTCGCACATTATCTACTGGCACTCTGTGTAACATAGGGCGATTAATAGGAGCCGAGAGAGGTGGTTAATTACCCCATCACATTCAACGGGGCAATCTTGGAGCGAAATAGTGAGGCCCTGGCAGTTGATGAAATTGTGTTTGCCGGCCCTCTTGAAGCAGGCCAAGTGTTGGTTCGAATCCACTATAGTGGAATATGTGGGAAGCAGATCGAAGAAATAGAGGGAACCGGCGGACCTGATCCATATCTGCCTCATATGTTGGGACATGAGGGCAGTGGTGTAGTTGTTGACGTAGGACCAGGTGTAATGAAGGTGTGTCAGGGGGATCATGTGGTGCTTCACTGGTTAAAAGGGAGTGGCATAAATGCGACCACGCCAATTTATTCAAGAGGTGGAAAAAGAGTTAATGCAGGATGGGTGACTTCTTTCAACGAGTACGGTGTGATTTCCGAGAATCGTTTGACCCCAATTCCCAGGGAGTCCGACTCGTCTATAGCCTGCCTGTTGGGTTGTGCGGTGACTACAGGCGTGGGGGTAATTCTGAACGATGCCAATGTGCGACCAGGAGAATCGGTTTCAGTGTTTGGTTGTGGAGGGGTAGGATTGATGGCTGTTCAGGCCGCGGCACTTGTACATGGTTACCCGGTGATCGCTGTTGACAAGAACCCTGCTAGCTTGAAAATGGCCCTCACGTTTGGCGCAAGCCATGCTGTGAACTCGGAATCAGATAACGTCGTGGCTGAGATCCAACAGATTACGAATGGCAAAGGGACCGATTTTGCTGTCGTGGCCGTTGGAAAACCTAACGTGATTGAATTGGCTGCGCGGGCCAGTTCTGTGCCGGGCTCGGTATTTGTAGTTGGGGTCCCTCCTAGTGATTCTGAGATCACGGTTGACGCTCTTGCCATCCATAGACAAAAAATGTTTAAGGGTTCTCATGGCGGCGCAACTGTGCCTGAGAGAGATATACCGCGTTACCTTACCTTGTATGAAAGGGGTTTGTTAAAGTTAGATAAACTTGTCTCCAATTCTGTCACACTTGACAGTATCAATGATGGCGTTGATTTGATGAAGGCCGGGACGATCATCGGTCGTTGCGTAGTGGATATGACTCGAAGTTGAGCACCCCTCAGGATCGAGAAACGAATATACTGCGCGAGGGGTGAAACACCTCGAAACATTGTTTTGTCTCCATGCCAGGCACAGAACTCAAGACAAAGCATGTGTGTTCTGCTGCAACTGGTGCCCCGTGCGTGCCCCATTTCTTTAATGGAAAAAACCTTTTGAACAATTGAGCAGTAATGCTGATTAGCTTTACGTGATTGATATTCATGACTGATTTTGTTGAGCGCCATCTTATAGAAATGCGGGAAGGTGGCACTTTGGTCGTCCTCAGAAAAACATTCACATTGTTGAAGTTAGTGAGAATGTCATTGGTCAACATCCCCATGTTTTTGTTTGGGATCCTATGTGTGCTATTAGTTCGCATGTTACGACCTCTTAAACTTATCCGGTTTGGAATGTTATACGGTTACAGGATTGGCCTTGCGGCTAACATTGAGGTTTATTTGTGCGAGCGTGATGCTGGTCTGCATGGCCATAAATCCCTAGACATTTGGTTCCCACAGACAAGCATTGCTAATCATCAGCTGCATAAAATGTGGTGCAGGATTTTACATGTTTATAGTTTTGCTGAATGGTTGGATAAAGCCAACCGATTCATACCAGGTGGTGCAAAACATTGCTTGCCTTTAAGAAGAAATCAAGATAGGGATGTCCATGGTCTTTTAGACAAAACCGAACCTCACTTGTCTTTTTGTGTGAAAGAAAAGCAGCGAGGCAAAACTGCGCTTAGGGATTTGTGTATACCAGATGGCGCTTCATATATATGTGTTCACGCGCGAGATAGTGCTTATTTGGACGATGTGCATTCATATAGAGACCGTGGTCAATGGAGCCATCATGATTACCGCGATTCTAGTATTGACAACTATATCCCCGCCATGAGGGAAATGGTGAAGAGAGGATATTATGTGTTTAGAGTAGGTCATAAAGTAAGAGAGCCGATTCGAGATGACAATACAAGAATCGTTGGTTGTAATGTTATTGATTATGCTACGAATGGAATGAGAAGCAGCTTTTTGGACATTTACCTTAATGCCAATTGTAGATTCTTTGTCGGCAACACAGCAGGGATTTTCACTATACCTGAAATATTCCGGCGCCCGATAGCTTTTTCAAATGTTGCTCCATTGGAATATATGAGCACATCAAATAAAAAGGATTTGGTCATTCCGAAGAAATACTGGCTGGTAAGAGAAAAACGATTCATGAAATTTAGGGAGATTTATGATTCGGGGGCGGGATATATTCTTAGAGGAGATCAGTTTGAACGCTCTGGAATAGAATTAATTGAGAACAGTCCTGAGGAAATCACCCACCTTTTAGTTGAAATGGAAGAACGTATCAATGGAACATGGCAGACAACTGAAGAAGATGAGGCATTGCAGAAAAGGTTCTGGGATAGTTTCCCGAAAGATAGAGTTGTGAAAAATGGGGAAAAACTGCATGGGCAAATCAGGACACGCATAGGCACGATGTTTCTCAGAAATAATGTGGAGTGTTTGTAACAGGAGAGAATTAATGCTGTCAAACCATGATCCTGCAAAATACAGAAAGATACATGTTCCAGACTGCCCGCGGAAGATTACCTTCGGGACACAGGCCATGCCTTGCAATCTGAGGTGCCCCAAGTGTCTTGTGTGGGGAATCAACAATGATGAGGGCCGTCGGATAAAGAATATGCCGAAAGAGATCATGTCAATGGAATCCGTTATCAGGGTGTTCGATGAAGTGAAGGATTACAAACCGACGATTTCGCCCGGCTTCTGGATTGAGCCGTTGGCTATGCTCAATATTGAGCAATTCATCATGGCGGCAAGTTCTAGAGGCCTTCCGGTGAACATTACTACCAATGGACTCTTGGTTACTGAGCATTTGGCGAGAATTATCGTGGATCATGTCGCTCTCGTATCTGTTAGCATAGATGCTACTACCCCTGAGGTGCTCGAGAAAACGCGGGCGACAGACAAACTGACTGGGATCGAGGCCGCGGTGTTGCTCCTCTTAGAAAAAAGGGGCAATCGAAAAACTCCTCGCATCACGGTAAGCTTCACAGTGGAAAAATACAATGCCCACCAACGCCAGGATTTTCTGGAATACTGGATAAAACATGTGGATGCGGTTAAAATCAACGAAGTGTTCGCGTATACCGGTACTATTGGATCTAAGACGATTTATGCGGAAAGAATTCCGTGCAGGGAGATTTATGATGCCATGATCATTGACTACAATGGAGAAGCCAGGTTGTGCTGTCTCGATGGTCTTCGTCAGACCAACGTGGGGAATGTGCTGCAGGATGGAGTGCTAGGTGTGTGGCGCGGAGAGGCGCTCACAAAAATCAGGTGCGGGCATGAAACAGATTTCTACGACGACCTTCCGTTGTGTAAAGATTGTACGCTTTGGTCGAACTTCAACATCTATGAGGAAAAGCGTGAGAACGACATTCTTGTGCGAAGCTCCTTGAGCGATCAATGTGTTTACTACAATCGGATTGACAGGATGGATACTTGGAGTGAGGAGAGCCGACGACTCGACTTGAAAGTTGATGCTTTCCTGGGTGGCAATTAGCTTTCGCTGTTTGTTGCGGTCTGTCCTAAGCTAACCATGTTGGTGTTGGAGGAGGGCACTGACTTCTAGTCGATCACGTAAGATGCTGTAGGCTGTCAATCGCGTACCGGTTGGCGGTTCATAATTCTTAAGTGATGATTTGGTGCCTAGCAAGAATGAAAAAGTTACCCACGAAACATCTAATGTGGACAATGTGGTTGTAGAATGTTTTGGAATAGCAGTTGGAATTATAGTTCCACAAACATGACAGAAATCATAAGGGGACAAATCGAATGAGCATTCTGGCGGTTGTACCAGCAAAAGGAGAATCCCGCAGGTTATTAGGTAAGAATCTTAGAACAATCGGTGGTGAAACTTTAGTTGAATTGGCAATAAAATATGCCAAGAGTTCAGAAAGAGTTACAGATGTAGTCGTATCTACCGATTCAGAAGAAGTAAGACAATTTGTGGAATCCAAAAAACTTTGTCAATGTATTTTAAGAGGAAGTGAACTCTCTGGGGAAACAGACGTTTTCTTTGTTTACCAACATGCATGGGAAGAGAAGGGAAAAGAGGCTGAATATGTTGTTGGTTTACAACCAGACAACCCAGACAGAACATTGTCACTTGATACTGCTGTTTCTTATGTGTTGGAAAATAACTTGGATAATTTTTTCACAGTAAATAAAAATGGCAGGAAAAATGGATCCATCAGGATGTATCGTCCTAATGTTGAATCTTTTTGTCAAACCAGCACTCTATTAGATGATTGCACCAACATTCACACAGAAGACGATTTGAACAGAGCTTCAAGGATAATGCTCGTCAATCCTAACCCTTTAAATTTAAGTCCCACTGAAGTGTTCGTAATAGCAGAAGCCGCATGTAATCACATGTGTAGCATCGAATTAGCTAAAGCAATGATTGATTGTGCCGCCAGTGCGGGAGCCAATAGCATTAAGTTCCAGACTTATAAAGGAGAGAGGATAGTTACCAAGTACGCACCTGCCTTTTGGGGAACTGAAACTATGGCGCAGACTGAATATTACAAAAGGTTGGATAAATTTGAAAAGGAAGATTATGAGTTGTTGTTTCAGTACGCCAAGGACAAGGGTATTGTTCCATTTTCTACACCATTCGGGATTGAAGACGCAATTATGTTGAATGAAATAGGAATGGAGATTTTTAAGATTCCGTCATTCGAAATCGTAAATCTGGAGTTGCTACAATGCATTGCATCCTTTAATAAACCAATTGTGTTGTCAACCGGAGCAGCTACTTTTGAGGAAATTGATAAGGCAATTGAAGTAATATTGGGAGAAGGTCATGGTGATTTAGCTCTTATGGCGTGTACACTTAGCTATCACACAGAAATTGAGGATGCAAACCTTAAACGCATTCAAACGCTAAAAGAGCGATACCCAAACTTTATGATTGGAATGTCTGATCATACTTTACCTGATGAGAATATGGTTATACCTGCAATTTCTGTTGCACTTGGTGCTAGAATAATTGAGAAGCATTATACAATGTCAAGAACCATGACTGGTTCAGGGCATTATTTTTCATTAGAGCCAGATGATGTTAAGAGAATGGTTAATAACATTAGATTATTTGAAACAGTTTTGGGTGATGGAATGCAAGGGGTTGCTGACAATGAAGTTAGGGCAAGAAAAGGTGGACGCAAAAGTGTCGTTGCGAATGTTTATATCAAAAAAGGTAGTGTTATTACAAAGGAAATGTTAGCATATAAAAGACCCGGGGATGGCATTTCTCCTGACAAAGTTAATGAATTAATTGATAAAGTCGTACAGTCAGATATAGAGGAGGATTTTCAAATCAAGTGGGAAGACGTAAGTGAGTAAGATACTGCTTTTAGCAGCACCAAGGCCAGATTCTAATGAAACAGCAATGCATATGGGTGATGGTCGCCCACCAATGGGATTGGCATATATCAGTGCATATGTAGAACAATTCGATCATGAAACTAAGATAATCGATTTATATCATTTTGGTGGTGGGCATGATGATGAAAAACAAAAAACTATGAAAGCGTCTGCAACCATTTCACACATCATAAAAAATGACAAAGAATTTGATGTGTTCGGGGAAATTGACAAATATGAACCTGACTTCATTGGTATGTATTTAGGAACGATATCTTACTATGAAGGAACAGCATTAGCCCAACAAATTAAACAAAAACATCCTAATATTCCCACAATGGTTGGTGGTCCTCAAGCTATAGAATTGCCACATACCTTAATAGAATATTTTGATTATGTTGTATGTGGAGAAGGTGAACATGCGGCTATAGATGTCATTGAGGGTCGTGCAGAAAAAGGTATTGTTGTGCGAGACAATATTGACAATATCAATGAATTGCCTCTTCCTGATTTTCGTCATTTTATAGATAAACCATATAATTGGCAATTAGAGATGTTCGACAATGACATTGAACCTGTTATTACTATTAATTCAACAAGAGGTTGTCCTTTTTCATGCATGTTTTGTGGGGTTGCCAATACTAAGTTTAGAGGAATTGATGCTGACCGTTTGGTAAATTATATTAGTGAATTGAAATCCAACTTCGGTGCTCACGGTATTTATTTTAGAGAGGATAATTTTACCGTTCAACCAAAACGTGTAGAGGCGTTCTGTGACCTTCTTATGTCGGAGAATATGAATATTAAATGGGCGTGTGAAAGTAGAGTGAACAACCTATCTTCAAAGCTTATTGAGAAAATGGCAAAATCTGGATGTGTTGGTTTGTATCTAGGAGTCGAGAGTGGAAGTCCGAGAATGCTTAAGTACATGAAAAAAGGCGAGACACGAGAAGACTTTATTGTTAAGATACCAATATTACATTCGGTTGGGATGACTACTTATACGACGTGGGTATTTGGATTACCATCAGAAACAGAAGAAGACCGTTCAGAATCAGAGAGATTTATTGAGTTATTAAATCCAACGACTGCAGATACATTTGTATATTTAGGACAACCAGGTAGTGATTTTTATTCGATGTTAGATTGTACCAAGACCTATGAATTTAAGGAGGCGAATGGACTCTTTTATATTCCAGGCTTCATTCCCTTGGCAAAAAGAGTCTATGGTGAAAACGATCCTAGGGTGGAATTTGTTGAAACTTTGTATGAAAAAAACAAAGTCAAGCCTGGCCCATTGGAGCCATATTATATTGATCACACTTCATACAAACGATTGGCAACGAAAAAGGTGAGGAGTCAATTAAGCATAAAAGAGAACCTATAAATGCGTGCAAACAAATGCGGCTATTGAGTGTCCCACATACCGCAAAAACCGACATGGCCGACAATTAGTTATATTGGATAAGGTTGTTAACCACAAGAATTCTCGGGAGTGCATCAAGATCTTGCGGAATGTGGTTTTGTTAAGAGGGACATTCGGTCGGTGAGGGTGCTTGTCGCCCGACGAAGACTTTCTCCGATAAAAAGTTTCTACTTCTACCCAATGCAGCCACAGGCGTCCGGTCAATTCTAACCTTGCCTAGTATTGAGCTTTCAGAATTGAAACTAAAACCCATGTAACGCTTCCCACGCTTTTGTTCTGCTATCCCTTAGTCCTGAATAGGTGGACAGCAGAGCCGGCAACTGAGGGTTTCGCTGGCGTGCTTGTGTGCGAGATTGTGTCCTCACATGGGCATTCATCTCGAGCTAATCCGCCTTTTTGCTTGGAAATGTGGCGCGGCGGGTCACCGATTCAACTGGTCTGTTGGTGGAAGGGTATATACGTGATCAGGCGCGCTACCTCTGTCTTTGTTTGACCCGCTTTCAGGAATGCAGGAATCGGCTTGTTTGTTGCCGTGCGCGCTGCGCCGGGGTTTTCATTAGTGCATGTTGAATTGGTTGATCTTAGAAGCACAGATACTAGAGCGGCGCAGGTCTTGTTAATACCGTCAGAATTAGATTTGTGAATTTATTCTGTGATTGATTGGTAGCTACTGTTTCGTGGCAATAAATGCATTGTCTTTCAAATACAATATGAAGGGCATGGCAGAATCTCGAGAAATTGTGAAAAGATGAATATTGATTTGGGCTTGGAACTGCGGGACTGGGAAATGGAACAATGAGAATTATTGGGGACGCTGTAGCAAAGATGGATAACATTGAGCCAAGTCTTGCGTCCATCATCATTCGTTCAAAAAATGAAGAAAAGTGGATTGGCTACTGTCTTGAGGCCGTTTTCAACCAAGGCGGAAATCACAAATTTGAAGTTATTCTTGTGGATCACTCCAGTGCTGACCATACGGTAGAGGTGGCGAAGCGGTTTCCAATTGATGCCTTGGTTAATTTGCGAGAATATCGGCCAGGTTACGCGTTGAATGAGGGAATACGCGCCTCAAGAGGTCAATTCATCGTGTGCCTGTCTGCACACTGTGTACCGGAAACTGATGACTGGCTTACACAGCTTTTATGCAACTTTGATGATGAATCCTCAATAGCGGGGGTATATGGGCGTCAAATACCTTTGGATTATTCGGATCCCATTGACAAGCGTGATCTAATAACTGTATTTGGATTGGATCGTCGTATTCAAATTAAGGATTATTTTTTTCATAATGCGAATAGCATGTTACGCAGAGATGTATGGGAGCATATTCCTTTTGATGAACAGGTAACGAATATTGAGGATCGGGTTTGGGGGAAGGCTGTAATTGAAGCGGGTTATCGAATCGCATATGAGCCAAAGGCTGCGGTCTACCACCACCATGGTTTGCACCAAGGGAATGCCCCTGAGAGGGTCAGAGGAACCATTTCAATCATCGATCATGTGGAAAAGGAGAAATTAAATAAACTTCCACATTCGTTGCATCCGCAAAATGCTAATATTGTGGCGGTTGTTCCTATAGCAGGAGATATCCAAATCCAAGAAACGAGTATCGAAGAACGATTACTGTGCCATACCATTGATGCACTCAAGCAAGCGAAATATCTTAATTCAATTTATATGGTTGCAAATGATAGCCAATTGGCTAGCAAGCTTGCGGTAAAATTGATTGATCGCACCGAAATACTTGGGGTTGAATCCATGAGCTTAAATGTCCTGATGAGCAACGTTCTGAATGTTATTGAACGTGCCAAGGATTATCCGAAAGCCCTGCTGTACGTTAATTTTGACTATGCTTTTAGGCCTGAAGGAATTGTTGATGATCTTATTTGTGATGCTCAATACAAAGGCTACGATACGGTTTTTCCCGGTTTGGTTGATTACGGACACTATTGGTTTAAGGATAGTGACAGTAAGTACCGACAAACAGATGCATCACTGAAATCTAGAGCGCAACGTGAGCCTTTGTATAGAGCTCTATATGGATTGGGATGCCTGACTTCATCTTGGGTCGTGCGTAGTGGCAGAATGGTTGGTGGCAGAACGGGGATACTGGCAATTGAAGATCAGAGAAGCGCCCTACGTCTGAGAAACCTTGGACCAGAGGTGCTTAGCGAAACTTTTCTTAGGGATCACTAAATGAAAAGGAGCCAGTGGTTTGAGGACTGCATCGCGAACCTTGGTTGTTACCCTGGCACGAGATGGATCAAAGTCGATTCACCAGAAGAATATGCGCCCCTCCTATATTAGGGTATCCGGTGATTGCTTTTACCATATGCAGGAGCAAAAAAAGCAAGTATGTTACTAGGCCCATCGCATCAACAGATGACGAAGAAATTTATGTATTTCCCAAAAGCACGGGACAAAAGTCCTTTTTTCAGATCACCTGAGTTGGTCACGGATACAGTCAGTTCAAGCGATGCCATAAAGCACGCGGTGTTTCTTGTAGAAATGTGGAAACATTTGCATATGATTGCATCATTGACATCATGAGGCATAAACCTACTCAAGACCGTTGAAGATATTGATGTATGTATTGACAATCTTGTCGAAATAGCTGTAGTGAATCCTCTGCTCTGGACACCTATTTTCAACATGCCATGTGTCCGCTGTACAGTTAATGCTCAAGAGACAAGATAGGTAGAAATATGAAAAACGAATTGATTACTGTAAACCCCCAACTCAAAATCAAAGGCTTTGATTCGGACAATTTACGTATCGTTGCTCCAACAAGGGAAGATTTGCAAGTAAGACGTAGGATTAGTCGTTTGCTAACAACACCATTCTATAATCAGTTGTCCGAAACAAACAAGACACTTGTTTCCAAGATTCTTGCTGGATACAATAATATTGTTGAAGAGAAACCGGTAGAAGATAGCCAATATATACTTGCAGGACATGAGTTAGTTGAGTTTGATAATCTTCATGACAGGAAGGCATTTCGTTATTTGGTATATAGATACAAATATAATTTGTATCCTAAACTCAAAATAGTTGAGGACTATCCTCCTTGTGTGCAGATAGAAATCGCATCCATTTGTAATTTTAGGTGCGTTTTTTGTTATCAAGCAGACAAAACGTTTAGTAATAAGAATTCAGGTTATATGGGATTTATGGAATTTGACTTATTCAAGAAAGTAATTGATGAGCTTGCAGGCAAGGTAGAGTCAATTACTTTGGCATCAAGAGGAGAACCAACATTACATAAAGAGCTCGAAAAGATGTTAAGACATATGGAAGGTAAATTTCTTGCTGTAAAGATTAACACTAACGCATCTCTGTTGAATGACAGGTTGATACACGTAATTCTGTCAAGTGATGTACAAACAATGGCGTTCTCAATTGACGCTGCAGACAGGGAATTGTACGAGACACTAAGAGTTAACGGTAAATTTGAGAAGACTCTAAAGAATGTTAAACGGTTTTATGAAATCAAAGAAAAAGAATATCCTAATTCAAGAATGACCACGAGGATTTCTGGTGTGAAAGTGAATATGATGCAAGATATAAATGAGATGGAGGATCGTTGGGCCCAGTATGCAGATATTGTGGCATTCACTAATTATACTCCCTGGCAAACTTCCTATGCTAATCCCAAAAATACCATAAGACTTCCATGTACGGAACTGTGGAGAAGGCTATTTGTTTGGTGGGATGGTACAGTGAACCCATGTGATTATGATTACAAATCGACCTTGAGCACGTGGCATGCATCAGATAGTACCATTGGCGAAATTTGGAATTCTGAACATTATGAAATGATGAGAGACAAACATTTGAATGAGCAGCGCAATGAATATGAACCTTGTGTGAGGTGCATTAGTGTATGAAAATCGCAATCATAGGTTACAGGAATCACGCCTTGCGTTTAAGAGCTCTACTGAATAAACTGGGGTATGAAAATATAATTAATTATAATTACCATAAGCATTCAATACAGACCCTTAGTGAAGCCGATATCTTTTTTATCGCGACGCCTAATGCTTCTCATGTGGACTGGGTAAAGAGATTAGAGGATTACAATAAATATATATTCTGTGAAAAACCTCCGGCGACTAACGAAAAGGATTTGGAGGACATACATGAATATCGGGAAAAATTATACTTTAACTTCAATTACAGATTCTCCTTATTAGCAAAGGTGGTTAAGAAATATAACCGAAATGGCGAATTAGGCTCGCCTATATATATAAACTGTTTATCAACCCATGGGCTGGCATTCAAAAAAGCATTTCAAAATAATTGGAGATTTAGGGATGGAAGTGTGTTTTCCAGTGTAGTGGGCAATGTAGGTGTACATTATGTTGATTTGTTGACTTACTTGTTCGGTCCCTCAACTGACCTAACCATCAAATATTTGCCGGTGGCTTCAAAAGAATTGCCAGACACGTGCAAAATCACAGTTGCTATGAATCGATGTTTTGCGGATGTATTCTTGTCATATGCATCACCATTTACTAATAGGATTACCGTTATATATGATGACGGAATCGTTGAATTAGCAAATGGAGAATTAAGTGTAAGGGAACCAAGAGATAGCTATGACAAGGATGGTTATTTCATTAGTCCTAACAAAAAAATAATAGGTGAATTTAGGAACGCGCGTCATTACTACGATGATGCATTAACTGAATCTATCAAATACTTTCTCGCCTGTGTGAACAACAATATTGCAATACCTGTTGAACACTACAGGCAATCAATTGAATCTAATAGGTTATTGCTTAAGAAGGGATAAATCCGATGGTACACGCAACATCTTATACGTGTTCTGTACACTAATTGTTGTCAGATTGATCATGGCAAATTCAGGGAAAGAGGTGGCCATTGCTTGGACCCGCAGTTGGTTGCCTATAGCCAGGATGCGTGAACTGGTGGACAGAATCGACGTCCATCTGCTGCAAGGGCGTGATTACAGGAGCAAGAACCTCCCATCGGGTGCCCATTGTCTGGCACAGTTCGGCATCCTGGCTTTGCTCATGGTTGCTGTGCTGGAGCATCCACTCCGATTGGCATATTCGTTGATCATTCACTGTGGGCCACATATTCGCTTAGAAGCTGCCTTAATGGCGGGTGGGTGTCGTGTGGACGCACAGTTTTTGAGGTAGTATAGACAGCTCCTCAACCGACATGATTGCCGACGAAGTACCAGTGCATCCTTCAAAAACTTTATATAGCTTGTTCGCAAAGGCTAGAAAAGCGTTGCGAGACCCTGTCATCGTTGGAAACTTTCTGCAGCATCATTGGTCCCTTCGCGAACGTACGATGGATGTAGCGATGATGATGGCTCTGTTCAGCGTGTGGCCAGAGCAGATATATCGATTTTCTACCCGGAAATTTTTACCGAACAAGAAACAGAGATTGAGTAGGCGTACTAGACCTACGATGCCTTTTACGGTCGTTGAATCTAGAACGAGTACTGATTTACCGAGAATCAAAGAACTTAACTTGGTGATGCGAGGAACGAGCTTTGACATTGGGCAACTGGAGAACTTAAACTCTCCTATCTGCTTGGTCAATTATTATCCAATTACCATGGCACATCATAAATTTTGGGAACATCATGCTCCAATAGAAACGGACAAGGACGTGTTCTATGCAATGACTAATGCGGCTGTGGTGCGAGAGCTCTTGAAACTAAAACTCCAGGTTCTGTGGATCGAAACATGTTGTGTGGATCGCGATGGGAGCATCTGCCCGCATGATGGCGGCTGGCAGTCCGAGTGGTACGAACAAATGTTGGACAACCCATTATGCAAACGTGTGTCTATGAAGGTGAGAGTGTTCGGGGATACGTCCTCTCCGAGGCAGCCTGTTGGCTCTGGTCTGAGCACAATCGGCGCTTGTAGTGTTTTCGCGGATATTATGAATGTGTATGGGTGGGATTTCTATCTTAAAACATCGCCTGAAAATATGAACCATTGGAAGCTATGTTCAAACATGGTTAATTATAGACTAGATGTAGGGCGGCGGAGACGAAATGTTTTTGAGTCTGCGTTGATAAATTTCTACTATGCATATCAGCTTGCTAGGCTGCCCAACATCAAGATACATGGATACTTGGGCCAGTTAGCGCGTCACGAGAAACTTGTCAGGAGGATTGAAAGAGTGTTGTTCAATCCGTAGATGCGGACTGTCAACATTGCCCGGACTAACGGACATGTATGTTGTTCTCTCCCTAATCAGAGCCTGCGTATCCATTGCGATTATTAGGATTTGGTTAGTGCTTTCCAGTGGCAATGAAGGTAGGCATTACCAACTTTCCGCCTGTGGCACGGTAAGCTCTCGCTGAGTTGTTGTGACTTGTCGAACCAGAGAGAAAGATCAGGTTTATATGAGCCACCCTTTTGGCTGTGCAAGGGATGTCTCGCTTTCCAGTGGCTTCACAGAAGATTGTCTCTGAAATGAATGTACTTGCGATGGTCCCCGCCCGCGGCGGCAGCAAGCGTTTTCCCGGAAAGAACATCGCTCTCTTAGAGGGCAAACCACTGTTGGCATACTCGATCGAAGCGGCGTTTGCGTGCGAGAACATCGATCGTGTTGTGGTGAGTACCGAGGATGATGCGATTGCCCAAGTGGCACAAGATTTCGGAGCAGAAGTTGTAGATAGACCGGTAGAACTGGCGACCGATGAGACCTACATTGGTCTGGCGTGCAAGCACGCATTACTGGAAATTGAGCGCCGGGATAACTGCCGCTATGATGTCCACGTATTGCTGCAACCTACGTCGCCCTTCCGTACCGCAGAACATATCCATGCTGGGCTGAGACTGTTTTCAGAACGGGAATGCGACTCTGTATTATCTGTGCGTTTGGTGTCAGATCATCCCTACTGGATGCGCGTGATAGAGGATGTTTATTTGCAACCCTTCTTGGGAAGTAAGATAGGTCTTCATCATCAACGTAAGCAAGAGTTGCCCACGCTCTATTGTCCGAATGGAGCGCTCTACATCACCTATCGGGACACGCTTCTTGATACCGGCGAGGTGCTTGGTGAGCGGACGTTGCCTTTCGTTATGACGCGTGAAGAATCGGTCGATGTCGACGGAGAGCTAGATCTGATTCTAGCGGAGGTTTTGATGCGACGGTTTCAACGCAAAGCGACGGAAACTGTATCGTGATGTGGTCACTGGATTCGTTGTGACCCCTTCTGTTGAACTCTCATCACTTCCGAGTGAGACGTTGCAGGAGATTGCGGAAAATACACTTCGCTTGCGCGCCCCAATGGGAATAGGGAATGCGCAGCAGAATCTTCCTCTCATTGAGCGTTCTATATTGAAGCTGCCTGCCGCATTGCCGACTCTGCGTGAGAGCGCTGTCGTCGTCGCAGCTGGGCCGAGCCTCCTCCGCCAAAACATCGTCTCACGCTTGCGGGAGCTTAGGGATCGTTTCACTCTGGTGTGCTGCGATGGTGCATTGCCTGCGTGCCTGCGTGGTGGACTTGTCCCAGAAATTGTAGTTAGCGTCGATCCGGATCATCATCGAATCGTACGTTGGTTTGGCGACCCGAAGTTAGACGAGCGTCCGGATGACGATTACTATAGGCGGCAGGATTTGGACATTCATATGCGAGAGGATGAACGAGTTCGCAATGGGGAAGTGACACAACTTGTCAACCGGTTTGGGCCGAAAATACTCGCAGCGCTATCTACCTCGGCAGCACCGGACGTGACCTCCCGCTGCCGTGATGCAGGGATGCAATTATACTGGTGGAATCCTTTGTACGATGATTGGTCAGAACCAGATAGCTTTTCTCGGCAGGCGTTTGAACTGACAGGCGGAATTCCGTGCATGACGGGGCTGGGTCATACCGGCGGTGCAGCGTGGGTACTTGCCCATGCTGTTCTAGGATGTAGACGTGTTGCGATTGTGGGTATGGATTTAGGTTACCCAGATGGTACCAGCGTAGTCAATACGCAGTATTACGATGTTGTGCGGGACCTGTCACTTGACAAAGCAGAAAGCCTGTTGTTGCGCATCGAGAATCCGCACTCTGGCGATGTATACACGACTGACCCTGTGTATTATTGGTACCGGGAAACTATGCTCGATGCAGCGCAGCGCGCCGAATGTGACACAGTGAATTGCTCCGGTGAGGGCATTCTGTTTGGTGACGGGCTTGAGTGGGGTACTCTGGAGGAATTTGCAGCCGGTTAAATGGCTGGCCATTTTTTCGTTACAGGAGGCAGTGACATGAGTTTGTTAAAAGGAAATTACGAGCTTGAAGATGATGTACCAGTCTCGAAAGAGGCTATTGATGATGGCGAATTGCTGGAACAGGAATATTACCAGGCTGCCCTTCAGAAGCTAGGCGGAAGCATAGCGTTCGTAATGAAGGACAACACCTTCCTCTGGACAGGAGACGGCGATGAAGATAAAGCTCCACCATCTACTGACGCGGTGGTTGAAGATGAGAGTGCGAAGAATTAAATTTGGGCAAGGCGCCTCCTGTAGCTGAAGTGAGCCATGATTAACAATCTGTTCGATTGTTGGGAAGCGTGTATCGTGGTACCGAAGCAACACTGTGGCTAAGATTCTCTTCATTAATCCAATCGTTCGTATGGAGGATGATCCCAAGCATGTTCCGTATGGGATCGCGCTATTGGCGGCAATCTGCGGTAAACACGGGCACGAGGTTCAGGTGTTCGATGCCAACGCGTGGCGACCTGCGCGCGCCGATGTGGCGCGCGCCCTGCAAGCGGACAAATGGGATGTGATTGGGATCGGCGGAATCACGACCACCTACGGCTATGTCCAGTTCTTGCTGTCTGAAATAGAAAAATTGCCATTTCGACCGTTGGTGATTCTGGGCGGCGGATTGCTTACTAGCATGCCACACGATATCATGAACTTGATGCCGCGCGCTGACTTGGGTGTGGTCGGCGAAGCCTTCGAGACCCTTGTGGAAATCTTGGATCGTCTGGAGCATGGCAGTCAGGATTGGGCTGCCGTGAAAGGAATGATCTGGCGCGACGTCTATGGCAAGAGTCACCTGAATCCGCCGCGCGAATTGCTGGCTAACCTGGATAGTCTGGTTTACCCGGCCTGGGACATGTTTCCTTTGGACATCTATTTTCGCAACAGCCAGACTCTCTTCAGCGAGGAGGGTATGATGGCGCAGCGTCGATTGGATATCAACGGAAGTTTTGGCTGCTCCTTAATCTGCCGCTTCTGCTTCCATTTGGGGTTGACAGGTGATTTGACGGTTTACGATACTGTTGATAATGGCCGCGATGTGACATTCACTTACGAGCGTGATATTCGCTATCATAGCCCGGATTACATAGTCAACATGATAGTGCACCTGAAGGAGAAATACCAGGTGGATTTTGTCTCCTTCTTAGATGAAAACCTGATGACGATGAATGTTGCGTCGGGTGGACGGTGGCTTTCGGAAATCAGTGAGAAGATTATCGATGCCGGGCTGCAGCCGACGCATATTCGTGATGGACGAGGGGTTGATCCAAAACGTGATGTTGGTGACGGTATACACTGGTCAGGGACCAGCCACGCTGGCTTGTGTACCCCGGAAGTTCTAAGTTCGATGCGCCAGTCCGGTTGCTCACACCTGGTCTATGGCCTTGAAAGTTTCAATGATCGCATTCTCAAGAATATTGGAAAAGGGGTTACCGCGCACCAGAACATGCTCGCTGTCAGGATGACGCTCGAGGCTGGCATTCGCCCTATTCCAAATCAGATCATGGGATTCCCAGCTGAGTGGTTCGACAGTCTACATGATTCGCTGGATGCCTGGGACCAGTTAGGGATTATCGTAAAACCGTTTTTTGCGACACCCTATCCAGGGTCCGAGTGGTATTTCACCTATAAGGATCGTATTCTGGAACAATACTCTGGAGATCTGGATGCATTCCTGCGTGATCTTGGAGACGCCACGAACATCACCGCCGTCATTTCTGAGAATTTCAACGCGGTCGAGTTGCTCGGCTTGCGTGAGCTGATGTTGCGCCGTGACCGGCGTAAGCTTCGTGAGTATGAAAGCGTTTGGCGCAGACAACACGGGAAGCCAAAGTTCCCCAAGTTTGTAGCGACTGGTTGGCGAGAGCGCCTTGCTGAGTTGCGCTTGGGTACGGGTGCTCATCAAAGATTGTACGTCGAGCCGTCGTACACAGAGGTCTGAACAGAGTACTGCCCAAAGGAGTTTATTCTTGGCACCGACTGTTTATGTCGTTCATTGTGTTGACACTGAAGGCCCACTTTATGAATCGGTGGAGGCTACATTTGAGAGAATTAGACACATATTTCATCTGGATTTGGAACCGAGCAGAAATTTATTGGCAAAGTTACAGGTTGGAGAAACAGACTTGGGTGGGTTGGAAGATGCGGTAAAGAAGGTTGTAGACCCTAAGCTTCTCGCTTACAACGACACCTGGGACAAGGTAGACAGAATGCTGAGAGAGGCACTTTCTCCCAATTTTCGCAATCTTTCGTTGGATTCGCTGGGAGAGGGCTATATCTACAACTGGTTTTGTGTTGACCATGTGGATTATGAAGTGAATCCGAGGCGGCGAGACATTGGTTATCACAACATATTTGACCATTATAGACAAATGCTAGCAGAAACTGGCGCTGCGCTGGATGGACTTCACTTTCATTACCACCCACATCCATTTGTCAAGCATGCTCACCTGTGTGCTACTCACTGGTGGGCTTCATCTGATACGCTCTACCAAGTACTCAGCCGTCGAGTTATCGACCGCCATTGGTTTCCTGGTGTGAACCGCCCAGGATTCCAGGTCAATCGGCCGGATAGTCACTGGTTTTTGGAGCAATACATCCCATTTGATCTAGCTAGTCTGGCTGTAGCGCCTGATCCGGAGGATGCGCAGCAATTCGATTTCTCTAATGGCCGCTCTGGCGACTGGCGGCGCGCGCCACGGACATGGACTCCTTATCATCCATCTCACGATGACTATCAAACCGAAGGTCATTGTCGTCGTTGGATTGGCCGCTGTCTCAACAGTGGTACACGAACCCATCTTCTGACAGAAGAAGATGTCATACAGGCATTTGGAGAGGCTCGGGAATGTAAACCGGTCGTGATGTCTTATGCCGACCATGACTTTCGCGACATTTGCGCGGATGTAACCTTGGTCCGGGCATTATTGGAGAGAGTCAAGATGGACTTTCCAGAAGTAGAGTTCCGGTATTGTGAAGCTGTCAGCGCAATGCGGCAAGCCCTTTCACTACCCAGGATACCGAGGTGTGAACTAGAGTTAACTTTACAGTCTGTAGATGACCATGCACACGTACTTACCGTACGGACAGAAGCGCCTACATTCGGCCCTCAGCCCTATTTGGCTATCAAAACTGTCGCAGGAATGTATCATCACGATAACTTCGATTTTCAAATTTCACACCATGAGTGGACTTACACATTTGATGGCGAGACTTTACCGTTGAGAGCCGTCGAAACCATCGGTGTTGCGACAAACAATGCGTATGGCGTCACCTCTGTTGCCGCGTTAGACACGCTCACTGGGCAGGTGACGACCCGCTACTGGAATGAGAGTAATTGAGCAAGCAAATGTATCTGCTAGGATCCCAATAGTCACGTATGACAAAGCTGATTTGGGTTGTGCCTTAGTTGTAATAGAAATGGAATCAGGCCAATCAGTCTTCTTAGCAACTCAGTTAGACACCCTCGGTTACCTTCCACAGTATGTGCTACAGGGATAATAACTATCCCAGTTCAACTTCCTACGGGCCATCGCCATCATGGGTCTAAGATGAGGTACTCAGTGTGATGTATTCATACCAAGATCTTATAGCAGCTTACAGAGAGGTGGGTGTGGAGCAAAATAAGGTCATCTATTGGACCGGGGACCTAACCCCTTTGATGAAGTTTGATCGGCCTGGTAAGAAGGCAGTGCTTGGTGCTCATTGTGACGCTCTGCGCGAACTGATTGGAAGTGGAGGGACACTGGTTGTTCCTACAGGCAGCTCATTACGTAATACGGACATACCCTTCGACACAAATGAAACCGGAAGTGAAATGGGAGTATTTACGGAATATGTTCGTCAGTCTCAAGGTGCCTACCGTAGCTGTCACCCCTTTGTTTCTTATGCCGCGATTGGCAAGCACGCCAAAACAGTCACTGAGAATGTTGCTCGACATGCATATGGCCCTGAAACTCCAGAAGACAGAATGATCAGCTTGGATACTACAAGCGTGTCCGTCGGGTTGCACCCACGCCTTACTTGTAGTGTCATACACCACGTGGAAATGCTGATGGGGGTCCCTTATAGATATACAAAGGGATGTCTTCACCCTGTTGTTCGCGGCGGTGAGATAATGAACGAGCCTTTTTATGAATATCTCTGGCATAAGGAGACACTTCTCGGAGAACTCGAGGCCAGTGTGCGCTTGCTCAACAAGAACCGCAACATTTGGTCTTATTTCACTGCAAACCATGAACTAAAAATGGTGCGCGTTGGACGAGGGAGAATATATGCTTACTCTATGGCTGAATTCTACCGATGTGCAATCGAGTTGTTCCGCGATGACATCTACATATGGCTTCGTGAGCTCCCAGATGTTAGGCTGTATTACCAACGCAATTGAACTGCTCTCCAAATTGAACGCTCAACACAAACCCTGGTCCAGATCGACAGTTTTCAGCCCGGCGATAAGTTTCGCGCTGGGAATTAACTAGTCCCATCAGCCTTGGAATGAATACAAATCCAAAAATATTGGATATCGCTGGCCGAAAAGTCGGTGTTGGACAGCCCCGCTTCATCATTGCCGAGGCCGGGGTCAACCACAACGGGATCTCGGAAATGGCTTACCAGTTAATAGACGTGGCGGTACAGGCTGGCGCCGATGCTGTCAAGTTCCAGACCTTCAAGGCTGACCGACTCGTAACTCCTAATGTGCCCAAAGCTGGATATCAACTCGAGACTACCGATGCCGGTGAGTCGCAGTATGAGATGCTGCAGCGTTTGGAGCTTTCGCGGGAGACACACCAAGAACTGATAACCTACTGCCGGCAGAAGGGTATTCTATTCATGTCCAGTCCCTTCGATGAGGAGAGTGCTGACTTACTGGTCGACTTGGGCATAGAGGTTTTCAAGCTCCCCTCGGGTGAAATTGCCAACTTACCCTTCTTGGCTCATGTAGCGCGTATGGGCAAACCGATGATTGTCTCAACCGGCATGGCATACTTGGGCGAAGTGGAGACGGCGGTCAGTGCTATTCGAGAAGCGGGCAACCGGGATTTTGTATTATTGCACTGTGTCAGCAACTACCCGGCTAATCCGGTGGACGCCAATCTGCGCGCCATGCGGACGATGGCGATGTCCTTTGGCGCGCCGGTGGGGTTCTCCGATCACACGCTAGGAATTGAAGTAGCTGTTGCCGCCGTCGCACTCGGTGCCTGCGTGATAGAAAAGCATTTTACCCTTGACCGGAGTCTGCCTGGCCCCGACCACCGAGCCTCACTGGAACCAGCTGAGCTGACCGCGCTGGTGCGGGGGATTCGTACCGTTGAAGCGGCGCTTGGGGACGGACGCAAAGAGCCGACGGCCAGTGAAGCGAACACTGCGGCCATAGCCCGCAAGAGCCTCGTGGCTGCCCGAGAGATTCTGGCAGGGAGCGTGCTGACCGAAGAAATGATCGCCATCAAGCGCCCTGGTACCGGTCTCAAGCCAGCCATGCGGCCCTATCTGATTCACCGCACAGCGCGAAAGACTATACCGGAGGGTACTTTACTCAGGCTGGAAATGCTGGCGTGAGAACCATCGGCGTCGTAACTGTCGCCCGCTCTGACTACGGTATTTATCTACCTCTGCTGAGAAAAATCCAGACAGATCCAGATCTGCGGCTTCACCTGATTGTCGCTGGTATGCACCTTTCGCCAGAGTTTGGTTTAACGGTCGCGGTGATCGAAGGCGATGGGTTTGAAATCGGTGAGCGGGTGGAGATGCTTCTGTCATCCGACACCCCTGAAGGCATTGCCAAGTCTATCGGTCTCGGAACGATCGGTTTTGCGCAAGCATATGCGCGCTTTCAGCCAGATATTCTGGTCGTATTAGGGGACCGTTTTGAGATGTACGCGGCGGCGTTGGCGGCGCTACCGTTCAAGATCCCGCTGGGGCACATTCACGGCGGGGAAGTCACTCAAGGCGCGATTGACGACGCGTTGCGGCATTCAATTACCAAGCTGAGCCATCTGCACTTTGTGTCCGCGCAGGAGTATGCTCAGCGTGTGGAACAGTTGGGCGAAGAGCCGTGGCGGGTTGTCGTCTCAGGCGCACCCAGCCTGGACAATCTTCACTCGATTGATTTGCTAACTCCTGAGGAGTTGGAGACACGTTATGGACTACTTTTGCGGCCTCCGCCTCTGCTAGTGACGTTTCATTCAGTGACGTTGGAGTACGAGCAGACGGAATGGCAAGTGAGTGAGCTGTTGGCTGCGTTGGACGCTTCTGGGATGCCGGTAATCTTTACCATGCCCAACGCAGACACGAATGGCCGAATTATCCAGAGCCTGATTGCGGATTATAGTCAGATGCATTCATCGGCTTACATAGTGGATAATTTGGGTACCTGTGGTTATTTTAGTTTGATGACTGTATGTGCGGCAGTGGTAGGTAACTCATCGAGCGGAATCATAGAAGCTCCTTCGTTTGGGCTTCCCGTGGTCAATATTGGCACGCGTCAGCGAGGACGAGTTAGAGCGGCGAATGTCATTGATGTAGGATATTCGCGTCTTGAGATTCTGGAGGGTATTCGCACTACAGTTCAAACTCAGTTCCGCGAGAGTTTGCAGGGATTGGTGAATCCTTATGGCAGTGGGCAGGCGTCCGACCAAATCGTGGAGCGATTGAAGAACATACATCTAGATGAGAGACTGGCGAGCAAGAGATTCTATGACATATCTCGTGAGTCTTCATAGGTAGAGCGCAATATGCGCATCCTGTTGTTTGGCGATGGCCTGTGGGCGACAAACAGCTTGCAGCGTCTTGCGCAGGAGGGCTACGCTCTACTAGGTGTTGTCATTCGGACTCAGCCAACTGACCCAGAATTGCTAGCTTCCGCGAAAACCCTGCATCTCCCCATCCTTCAACCACAGAAAGTCAACGATCCGGAGTTTGTTACTGAGGTGAAAGCCTTAGAACCGGACTTAAACCTGTCTGTGTCTTATGATCAAATCCTCCGCCAGCCAATTCTCGGCACTGCGCCGTTAGGGTTTGTGAATTTTCACGCTGGAAAGCTGCCGTATTATAGGGGACGCAACGTTATTAACTGGGCAATCATTAATAACGAGACTGAAATAGGCCTGACATCTCACTACGTAGATGAAGGAATTGATACGGGCGACATCATACTGCAGCGCACTTTTCCAATCTACTGGGCAGATAGTTACGGCGATGTGTTGAATAGAGTGGTGGCTGCATTTCCTGACCTGGTGTCTGAGACCGTGCAGTTGATCAACTGCGGACAGACGCAGAGCCACCCTCAAGCACATCTTAGCGGGACCTATTTTGCGGGACGTGAGAAGGGTGATGAATGGCTTGATTGGGCTGATAACAGTTTGAACCTTTACAACAAGATTCGGTCTATTTCACATCCGGGTCCTGGCGCCCGGACATTTCTGGGAGAGCATGCTGTGGTTGTTTGGAAGGCTTCTTATAAGCCAGACTGGCCAGTCTATAAAGCTACTCCTGGACAGGTGGTCGGGCGTCGCCCGGACGAAGGTGTCATCGTAAAGACGGGCGACTCTACTCTGTTGCTTCAACGGGTGCAGGTTGGTGCGAGCGAAATACAGACGCCTGGCTGGCGCATAGGAGCAAGGCTAGGAACCAATCTTTGCACCTATCTGCAAACCTTGGAAGCCAGGGTCAAACATATAGAGCAAGTGCTTGCTGAGGTGACAGCAGCAGGCCGTAAAAAATGAACGTCCGTATTATTCCTCGCCTGGATATCAAAGGGCCGAATCTGGTTAAGGGAATTCATTTTGAAGGACTGCGCGTACTGGGCAAGCCTGAGCAGTTCGCCCGTTCCTACTATGAGAACGGTGCAGATGAGTTGATTTACATGGACGCAGTCGCCAGCCTGTACGGGCGTAATAGCCTACTTGACGTTGTAGAAAGAACAGCACGCCACATTTTTATCCCCTTGACGGTTGGGGGCGGACTGAGAACTGTGGACGATATCCGTGCGGTTTTGCGTGCTGGCGCAGACAAAGTCTCACTCAACACGGCTGTAATTCAGAGACCAGAACTCATCCGGGAGGCGTCACGGCGTTTTGGGTCTTCCACCATTGTTGTGTCTGTCGAAGCCATCCGAAATCCTGATGGAAGTTACGAGGCATATGTGAATTATGGTCGTGAGAGAACCGGTGTTGACCCCTTTGAGTGGGCTGTCACTGCCGCAGAACTAGGGGCTGGTGAACTGATGGTGACTTCGATCAACAGTGAAGGCACAGGCAAAGGTTTTGATCTTGAACTCACGCGCAGAATCGCGGAGACAGTGCCTATCCCTGTTATAGGTAGCGGTGGGGCCGGGAAGGTCGACCATGTTTATGACGTGGTCACGCAAGGCGGGGCGGATGCTGTTTGCCTGGCTTCGATACTGCATTACAACCAGATTAGGTATTTCAGGGCTGTTGATGAAGATTATTCCGCGGAAGGTAACACTGTGTTCTTACGACAGGGGACAGGTTTCTCGAACATTGTGGACGCGACAATTCGGGAAATCAAGGAGTATCTAGTGCAGCGTGGCATTTTATGCCGTGAACTACAGGCAGAGCATGCAATTCTGTGAGACTGGATTTGCAAAAGTTGCGATTGTAGATTGTGGCCTGGGAAATCTTTACAGCGTCAAACAAGCCTGTGCGCAGGTGGGCCTACACGCGAACATCACTTCATCCAAGCAAGAAATATTGGCGGCGAATGCCGTCATACTGCCGGGGGTTGGTGCTTTTGGGGATGCCATGACGGCTTTGAGGACACTTGACCTGGTTAGTGTGCTGCGCGATGTTGCCGCCTCCCCTAGGATCTTGGTAGGAATCTGTCTTGGGCTCCAGTTGTTGATGACCGAGAGTTATGAGTTCGGCAGGCATGAGGGCCTGGGAGTTGTCGAGGGTTCAGTTGTTCACTTTGGCAAACCAAGGGAAGATCAACGGTTGCTCAAAGTACCGCAGATAGGCTGGAATCGTATCTACAAAAATGCTGCTGATCAGGCAAATTATAGCGATCCTTGGGCCAATAGTTTTCTGGATGGGCTCGTGGATGGAGAGCACATGTACTTTGTTCACTCGTATATCGTTCAACCACAGGATCCGGACGTCATCATAAGCACGTCATGTTACGGGGATGTGGAGTTTTGTTCTAGTTTGAAGCATCGCAATGTCTTTGCGTGTCAATTTCATCCAGAGCGCAGTGGCCCGCTAGGGCTTAAAGTCTATCGCAATCTTGTGTTACATATCCAACGCGCCATCGAAGGAGAGATTTTGTGACCGATAGATTAACAGCGAAGTATAGGTTGCCCAACAAAGTGATCTTTTGCAATCGATGTGTAATGTCCAACCAACGGCCGGCATCCATGTCCGAGTTTAGGCATTTGGAAGATCGGCGTGGCGCCAGATATTTACATATTGACGAAGATGGTGTTTGCGATGCCTGCCGGTATGCAGATGAGAAGGAAAAGATTGACTGGCAGGTTCGTGAGCAGGAGTTTGTAGAGCTATTAAAAAGGTATCGTCGTGACGATGGACGCTATGATTGTATTGTGCCTGGTAGTGGAGGAAAAGATAGCGCCTATGCAGCACACTTGCTTAAATATAAATATGGCATGCATCCTCTGACGGTCACGTGGCCACCGACCTTATATACCGAATATGGCTGGCAGAATTTTCGGAACTGGATCGAAGTAGGTGGTTTCGACAACGTCACTTTTAAGCCCAACGGGCAGGTGCATAAGCTGCTGACCAAGTTGGCGATTCAGAATCTGATGCACCCCTTCCAGCCTTTCATCCTTGGTCAAAAGAACATCGCTCCGAAAATTGCAATCCAGTACGGAATTCCGCTTATTTTCTACGGAGAGTCGGAAGCAGAATATGGTAATCCGATAGTTGAGACCCAATCATCCTTGCGCGACAAATCCTATTACGCGATGAGAGATTTGTCAGAAGTCTACCTTAGTGGCATTTCAGTTCAAGAACTTATTGCCAAGCATGACCTCTCACTACACGACGCGATGACTTACCTGCCCGCTTCTTATGATGAGTTAGAAAAGGCAGAGATTGAGGTGCACTACCTTGGCTATTACGTCAAGTGGACCCCACAGGAGGCGTACTATTATGCGGTGGAACATACCGGCTTTCAGGCGCGTCCGTTCCGTACAGAGGGCACATATAGCAAGTACAACGGAATTGATGACAAGATTGACGATCTCCATTTCTACACAACGTATGTCAAGTTTGGCCTTGGGCGTGCTTCCTATGATGCGTCTCAGGAAATCCGCAACAATCATCTCACGCGCGAGGAAGGAGTTAACCTAGTGTGTCAGTTTGATGGCGAGTTCCCGATCAGGTATTTTCGGGACGTGATGGATTATATCGGAATGGATCCTGAGGAATTCATGGGTCTGTGTGAGGAATTCCGCTCACCACACTTGTGGGAGATCGTGAATGATGAGTGGAAATTGAGGCATCCAGCGCGGGAGAACTGAGCAACCGTGGTGGTTTTTCGAGGTTGGTTTACGGGCAACCCGCAGGTCTGTTGAATTCTAAAGGGTGCTGCAGGCAATGTTTCAGTTGAAGGGCATTACGTTATGTCTGCCGGGCACGAAAAATCTCAATAATGGGCGGACATAGCGAGGGCCAAACTGTGATCGAATGTAACCCACCGACCCTGTCGCGCCAGGCTCGTCTTGGCAACACGATCGTTCTTTTGGAGGGGCTAGGCCAAACAGGGAAGGGCATGGTAAGCCGGATTCTGTCTAGTTTTGCGCGAGTTGAACTTGAACGGATAGAAGAAGTAATGGAAAGTGTAAGCACTCTATATCAACTGAAGAAAATCACCCGTGATGCAGCGATAGTGTTCCTGAGAACAGAGGCTGACAACCATCTCATAAATAGTATGATTGGTCGGAACACCAATTTTCGCTTTCAAGATGGATCCAGCGTCTGGCACGATCCACATCCATGGCGTTATGTTAGGCGGCTTTTCTTATCCAAGGACACTGTGCTTGAGCGTATAGAAAAAGAGCAACCAATTTTCCAGAACATGACCCATCGGCAGCTAGCTAACTTCGATCTTTATTGTGATGCATTCGGCGAACGCCTACGAGTGGTTGAGACAATACGCCATCCGGTTGACTTGGCTGACACGTGGATGTTCCGACGTTTTGGTAATCGATATGGAGAGGATCCACTTTCCCTAGCTTTCTGCATCCGTTATCAAGGGCATGATGTACCTTACTTTGCTCTGGGATGGGAAGACGCTTATCTATCTGCAACGCCGTTGGAGCGGGTGATTCGGATGATAGAGGCCCAGTGGAGCCAGGACCAGGCCACTTATGAATTGTTGAGTGAGACTCAGAAGAATCAGATCTTTTTTGTGCCGTTTGAAGACTTCGTGCAACGCCCGAAGCTTTATCTGCATCCCCTTGCACAATTCATTGGAACTAAGGTGACTCGACGCACCCGTAGCGTTTTGAGGCGTGAGAATTGCCCTCGGACGTATAGTGTAAGTGACAGGAAACGCAAACAAAAGTCCTTCGAACAGCAAGTGTCCCAGGAAGAAAGGTTCGCACTACGGCGCCTGATAGAAGAATATGAGGCACTGGCGAGTAAGTTTGTACGCTGAGACTTGTCGACATGACACGAAATTCGAGTGTTCTGGCGTTGGTTGTGCTGTCAGTCGGAAGATGAGTTGTGCTTGAAAGAGTTGTGAGAGCACGAACATGACCAGACGAGTAAGTAGCATTCTGTTCTATGCCCAGTCACAATACGATTGGTTGTATTTGGGGCCGATCCTTGAGGATTTAGACCGAAGAAATGTAGCCACAATTCAATGTGTTACGTCTGACCCGGACGACGAAATCTTGGGGTTGGAGAAGCATGGCATAGAGGTAGATTATGTGGATGCAGGCCCGGCAAGTGTCGCTTTTTTCGAGAACGTCGATGCTGATGTCGTTGTTATGACAATGCCAGACTTAGGCAGGTTTGTTGCGAAACGTCCGAGCGCACGACCTCACTATGTGTACGTGTTCCATTCACTGATCAGCACTCACATGGCTTGGTTGAAAAGAGCTTATGACGATTATGATTCCATCCTGTGCGGTGGGCCCCACCATGTGAGTGAAATTCGCGCTACTGAGAAGTACTATGGGCTCCCCCCCAAGGCTCTGATTGAGTGCGGGCATGTCCGCCTAGATCACTTGATTCGGTACACTGGAACTCGCTCGCGGCAAAACAGCGAATCGGCATCCGGTCTAAGAGTGGTAATCGCATCCACATATGGACTTCAAAGCCTAGCTGAATATGAGAATGGTGGTCTGTGTACCTCGCTAATTAGGGAATTACTCCGAGAGGGAATTCATGTCACTCTCCGGCCTCACTGGCTGACGGTGCACAGTAATCAAGCCGTGATCTCGCAGATCGAATCTGAGTTTGACAATAATCCGCACTTTGAATTGGAGACTGAACTCACTTCATTCACTAACCTACTCGATTCAGATGTGCTAGTGTGCGATCTTTCTGGTATTGCCTTAGAGTATGCTTTGGGGCTGCTGAAGCCTGTCTTGTATGTGGATATGCCTCCACGGGTTAGGAATTCAGATTTCAACAAAATCGGTATGCCGGTTCTGGAGTTGACTCTCAGAGAGAAGACAGGAGCAATTTTGCCGAGAGACGAATGGGCACACTCACCTAGAGTGATTGCGAAACTGCATGCCGATAGGGAAATGTACAGGGCTCGATGTGAGGCGCTTCGCAACAAATGGGTCTTCAACGTCGGAAAGAGCGCTGAAACTGGCGCGGCGCATCTATCCGATCTCGTAACCAAAATGGGTGAGACGCGTTCCACAACTCAAGTTCATAGTTCTCTCCACGTGCCGGAAGTTGCATTTGGCATGAAACAGGCCAGCGTTACATATGGGGGGGGAACTGTTGGTCTTCATGCCACTAATCTTGAATTTGAGCGCGGCAAGTTTACGGTCTTACTTGGACCATCTGGCGCAGGAAAATCGACACTGCTGCGGTCCATATGCGGTCTGGTACCATTAACTACTGGCGAAATTATCGTCGCAAACTTGGGCTCTCTGGACAACAACGCGGCCTGGCGTGTACATCAACGTCTCACGGCTATGATTTTCCAGTTACATCAGCTTATAGGGAGTCAGACGGTTCTACAAAATGTATTGGTGGGGCGATTGCCTCATCATCCCTGGTGGCGCAGCGTTTTGCCATGGCCCGAAAGTGACAAGAGAAAAGCGCTCGAATGCCTTGAGCGCGTCGGACTATTGAAAAAAGCACTTGAACGGGTCGAATCATTGAGTGGTGGAGAAAAGCAAAGAGTTGGCATTGCGAGGGCATTAGCACAGGAAACAGAGGTGATTCTTGCGGACGAACCAGTCGCAAGTTTAGACCCAGCCAGTTCCGAAAAGATACTGTCTTTCCTGAAACGCATCTGCGAAGAAGACCTGAAAACCGTGATTATTAGTCTTCATCAAGTTGATTATGCTAGAGAATTTGCCGATCGCATCATAGGCATTTCGGACGGTAGGGTGATGTTTGATGGTACTGTTGGTGATCTGTCTCTCGGGAAACTGCGGGTGCTGTATGGATTGCGATTTGTTGATCAGGATATGTCTGCTTCAACCACTGAGATGTACGCACCCGAGGTAACACGCCTCTAGCCCCGCGCCCAGAAAGAACGCTGGGAGAAGATGCTGGAACATCTAACCGAAAACCCAACTCTAACGGATGAACAAATCGCCGCGCAGCTAGCTAATGATGATATTTGGACGAGCAAGCACACAGTTAAGAAAGACCGTCATGCGATGGGTATAGTAAAGCGCTAACTCAGAGGATACTAACCATACCCCAACTATGCCCGTAGCGTGTCTCTCAATACCCCAGAAATGGTGTATACCTCGGGGCTGTTGTATCTGATTCGGCATCTCTTGAACAGGTGCCGTGTCTTAAATCTGTACAAACGCTAAGGAGAAAAAAGAAAATGCAGCAGCAAAAAGAAAGCAAGTGGTCATCATGGCCATTGTTGGCTTGTGCCCTGATCCTATTGTCCATAGGAATGGTTGCATGCGGTAGCAACACAGAAGCTGCGTCTGAGGCAGCTTCTGATTCAAATGTGATCAACCCAGAAAAGTTACGGGTTGCGCTTCTTCCCGATGAGGATGCAAGTACGATAATAAAAAACAACGAAGGATTGAAGGCGTACTTGGAAGACCGCCTTGATAAAGATATAGAATTAGTGGTGACCACAGACTACTCTTCTATGATCGAAGCTATGAGATTTGGACGCATCGAATTGGCTTATTTCGGCGCTGTATCATATGTTCTAGCCAGCTTAAAGGCTGACATCGAGCCGTTCTGTGCATCGTTGAAGAACAGTCAGACTACCTACAATGCAGTTGTTATTGCTGGCGCCGATACAGGAATTTCTTCCATCGAGGACATTCGTGGAAAAGATATGGCATTTGGAGATATAGCCTCAACTTCCAGTCATCTGATTCCCCGAATGCAGCTACTTGATAAGGGATTGGAAATCGACAAGGATTACACTGCTCATTACACTGGAACACATGATGCGGTCGCAATAGCAGTGCAGAATGGTAACACCCATGCTGGTGGTTTGAGCGAGCCAATCTTTCAGACTCTTGTAGACAGGGAAATTGTCAGCCTCGATAAAATCGAGGTGATTGAAATCTCCCCGGATTACCCTAATTACCCTTGGACAATGCAATCGAACTTAGACCCTCAACTTAAGGATGAGATTGTTGCCGCTTTCATTGAACTGGATGACCCAGATATCTTGAAACCTCTGAAGGCCGAAGGTTTTGGAAGAGTGACTGATGCTGATTATGTCGGAGTTCGGAATTCCATGAAGAGGCTAGGCATGATTGAGAGTTGACTCATCATGTCACGTGGCTTCTTTACACTAGAAACGCAACCCTTTCAACATTATGGCGGTTCTCTAAGCGGTGGTGCCCGAGGATTTCCATTCAGCACACGAGGTCCTAATTTCTCGGGAAACATCCCTGCTCCAAGTGGTTCCAGATGCAGCTTTTCTGCAAGGTTCTAGAAACTGATAATAGCAACACCAAGCACACGTGTGGTATTGGTGCTTGGTATTGTCATCAAACTTGCTTCCCGCAGTAAAATTCATTACTGAGCACCTTACTCTGACATTATATCGGTTTTGTCAATCTGACTAAGGCGGGCCACTTGGCCCGCTCAAGTTAGACATGGTCTAACGTAAATTAGAATCTAGTTCAATCAAGAATAAACTAATTGTGGCATCTCCGCACCAATATGATCGCATTTTAGCCACCGAGAAACGATTGGTTGTGCAATCGTCTCTCAGATTCGCCTTCCTGATACTGGCCGCTCTACTGAGCTTTTATTCGGTTGGTTTTCTGGATGGAGAAAGACTAGCAGAAGGTGTTCCCGCCATCACGACTCTGGTACAAGAGATGATACCTCCTGATTTCACCGAATGGGTGACCTGGATGCATCCGCTCTGGGAAACACTCGTAATGAGTGTAGCAGGAACTGCATTTGCTCTTGTTTTAAGTTTGCCTTTAGGCCTGTTGGCTGCAGCCAATACATCGCCTCATCCCGTAGCCTATTTTATGTGTCGTGGGATACTGAACACTTTAAGAGCTATACCCGAGCTCATCATGGGAATATTGTTCGTGGCGGCAGTTGGTTTTGGTGCTCTACCGGGGGCACTCGCCTTAGGTCTTCACTCTACAGGTATGGTTGGTAAATTTATCGCTGAAATTATTGAGCACATAGATGAAGAGCCGGTCGAAGCGGTAAAAGCTTCTGGATCCAGATTGCCAAAGATAATTCGTTATGCTGTCATTCCCCAAGTGTTCTCCCAAGTTGCGGATATTACAATTTACCGGTGGGAATATCATTTCAGAGCATCAACAGTTCTGGGAATGGTTGGGGCAGGGGGAATTGGATTTGAATTAATTGGCTCCCTTCGGCTAATGCGTTATCAAGAAGTATTTGCCCTGCTAATTGTTGTGTTGGTAATGGTGACACTCATTGATTCTTTTGGTGCGTACCTGAGAAGACGGCTTCGTTAAGGATCATCTATAAGCTGCTGGTGCAAGTGACGGGAAGCGTATGAGTGAAATTGTACTGGATCGAGAGCAATACTTTGAGCTCGAGAAGCTGGCTGATGGTGCGTATTATCCACTGACCGGTTTTATGAATGAAGACAACTTCGCTAGCGTTGTGGACACTATGCGACTCTCCGATGGCACACCCTTCCCGATACCCATACTGTTGGACGTCAGCAGGCATGAGGGTGCTCGCATGCGAGGACTTCCGCGGGTGGCACTTGTGTTTGAAGGTGAGGAAGTTGGCTTGCTTGAACCGGAAAGTCTTTACTCTTGGGACAAGGCAGCCGTAGCGTCGAAACTGTTTGGATGCGATGATGCTGAGCATGCGGGAGTGGCACTCTTCAGCAAAATGAAAGACATGTTTGTTGGTGGCCCTGTAACCATGACAAAACGGGTCGAGTTGGACATTTCACGTCACTATCTGACTCCAGAGGAAACTAAGCGTATCTTCGGTGAACGAGAATGGCAGTCTGTGGCTGGATTCCATACCCGTAGTGCGCCCCATCGTGCCCATGAGTGGCTGCATCGTCTTGCACTCGAGCTGTGCGACGGGTTGTTGATTCATCCCATGCTGGGTAGAAAGAAGAAAGGAGATTACTCTCCTAGTGCAATCACTCGAGGTTACCGAGCGTTGATTGGAAACTTCTACCCCACAGAGCGGGTGCTTTTCAGTGGCTTAACTGCGTACCCGCGATATGGGGGGCCTCGAGAGGCGGTTTTTCACTGCATTGTGCGGCGTAATTTTGGATGCACTCATTTCATCGTTGGTAGGGATCACGCGGGCGTCGGTCAATACTACGGTCGCTATGCTTCCCAGGAGCTTTGTGATCAATTTCGCGGAGAACTTGGAATTGATGTCCTGACACCTCGCGAGCCGTACCACTGCAAGATGTGTGAGGGAATAGTCACTGAAAGGACGTGTCCGCATCTAGAGTCTCACCCGGAGGCTACCATTAAAGTGAGCGGTACGGCAAACAGATCCATTGTCCTAAAAGGGGAGAGTCCTCCTGCGTATATCATGCGGCCCGAAGTATGGAATAATCTTGGCGAGAACCCCTTGATATTGTACGAGTAGCTTCAGTCCAGCCACTATCCGATCACAAACCAATCCAAGCAAATGATTTCTGGAGAACGCATGAATGAACATGGGAACTAGGCGGAGACTGAAGAACCCTTGCAAATACTGCGTGAGGAACAAGGGATGCTCGCTATCAGGCAAGAGATGATGTGCATTGCCCGACCAAACGGTGACAGCAGTGATTGCTGATCTTCCTAAACTGTGCGTGAATAGCGATAGCTCCATCCGCCAAGCTATTGCTTGCATTGAGCAGAATACCGCAAAGATAGCTCTTGTCGTAGATGACGAGAACCGATTGCTGGATACCATCACTGATGGTGATGTACGCCGTGCCGTACTGGCTGCCACAGATTTAGATGCTTCGGTAACGTTGTTGAGGAAGCGCAAAGTTGCTTCTCGTTTGTACAAACAAGCCGTGACCGCTCCTGTTGGTAGTGATGTTGATGCACTGACACAACTGATGCTCGATCGAGACGTGCGTCAAGTACCATTAGTGGATGATGCAGAGCGGGTGGTTGGGTTAGTCACGTTGCGCGAATTAGTTTTGGATGACGTATTGCCCGTTCAGGCGGTGGTGATGGCCGGAGGTCATGGGACTCGTCTTCGTCCGTTAACCGAGCAACTTCCTAAACCGATGCTGCCATTAGGTGGGCGACCGATCTTGGAGCGTATCATTGAGCAGCTGCGAGAGGCGGGCATTCGCAAAGTCAACGTAACCACGCACTACAAAGGCGAAGTGATTGCCAAGCATTTTGGTGATGGGAAGGAATTTGGTGTACAGATTAGCTATGTGGAGGAGCATCAACCTTTAGGGACAGCAGGAGGATTGAGCCAGTTAGAACCATCCGATGAGCCTCTACTAGTGATCAATGGCGACATTTTGACCAGAGTAGATTTTCAGGCAATGATGGATTTTCACGCAGAACACCAGGCCGACATGAGCGTTGCTGTCCGACAACATGAGCTTCAAGTTCCCTATGGCGTGATTGAAACCGACGCTGAGAGGATCGTCAATATTACAGAGAAGCCAACAGTTCGTCATTTCATAAATGCTGGCATCTATTTGCTGAATCCCGGCGTGTCGCAACTCATTCCCAATAACGATTCCTATGATATGACCGATCTGATAGTGAGACTGATTGCAGATGGCCGTAGAGTAATCAGTTTTCCAATCCGAGAATATTGGATGGATATCGGACAACATGCTGATCAAAAGCAGGCCGAAGAAGATCTGAGAGACGGGAAAGTATAATCTTGATGATGAACGTGCTTCTGACCGGCGGCGCAGGATATATTGGATCACTCGTCGCCCGGTGGTTGATAAGTGAAGGTCATCGGGTAACGGCATTAGATTCTTTGATCCATGGGGGACATGCCTTGCTAGGGCTGTATCACGAGGATAATTTTGATTTTGTTCATGGAGATGTCCGAGCAGCTGCGGTGATAGAAAAAGCTTTGGCGGGAGCGGATGCCGTAGTTCATTTGGCGGCGGTGGTTGGAGACCCAGCGTGCGCTCGGCAACCAACCGTGGCGCGGGAGGTCAACCTCGATGCTTCGCTGCAGCTATTTGAAGTGGCCCAGCATCTGGGTATAAGCCGTTTTGTTTTTGCATCCACCTGTAGCAACTATGGCAAAATGGTTGATCCATCGCAGTACGTGACAGAGGAATCTGAACTGCGTCCTATATCTCTGTATGCGGAGACGAAAGTGGCCGTTGAGAGGGCTTTGCTCGACATAGCCTCGGGAAATTGCCCTGCTGTGACGGTTTTGCGCTTTGCAACCGTATTTGGCCTCTCGCCACGAATGCGTTTCGATCTGACTGTAAATGAGTTCGCTATGGAGCTGCTGATTGAGCGAAAGCTAATGGTTTATGGAGAGCAGTTCTGGCGCCCGTATATTCATGTGTTCGATGCCGCACGCGCAATCGCTCTGGTTCTAAGCTCGCCACAAGAGAAAGTTGGTGGGCGGGTATTCAATGTCGGCGACACGGAACAGAATTACCGGAAGGGCGCAATCGTTGATCTGATCTGTGCCCAAATTGATGACCCAGTCGAAATTGAGTACGTACAAACAGAGGAAGACCCTCGAGATTACCGGGTTTCCTTTGAGCGGATAGGTCGAGAGTTGGGTTTTAGCATCACGCGCACCGTTGAAGATGGTATCCGGGAAGTCATTGATGTCGTCAGTCAGGGGGCCATCACTGACTTCAACAATCCTTACTACCGCAACTAAAGAAACCGCCATGACGGAAACGCAGGCTCCTGGCCCGTTGGTGTCCCAAGGTGACATTCCACTTTGTGTACCGAAAATCTGTGGCAACGAGTGGAAGTATGTTAAGGAGTGTTTAGATACGAATTGGGTCTCCTATGTGGGGCCATTTGTGGACAGGTTCGAACGAGTGGTGGCCGATTATGTGGGCGCGAAGTACGCGGTCGCAACCGTCAGCGGCACTGCCGCGCTTCATATGGCTCTAGTAGTTGCCGAAGTGCAGCCTGACGACGAAGTTCTGGTGTCCACACTCTCATTCATCGCTCCGGCGAATGCTATTCGCTACGTCGGGGCCTGGCCTGTTTTTATTGATGCTGAGCCTGATTACTGGCAGATTGATCCTGAGAAAGTTGTAGATTTCCTCGAAAAAGAATGTCGATGGATTCGCGGGGGGCTATATAACACGGTGACCGGGAGGCGCATCAAGGCGGTTTTGCCCGTCCATATTTTGGGTCATCCGGTGGACATGACGCCGATCCTAGAAGTTGCCCGAAAATATGAATTGGTTGTGATTGAGGATGCAGCTGAGAGTTTAGGTGCAAAGTATAAGGAAACACAGGTTGGGCATCTGGGTCATGTCGCATGCTTCAGTTTCAATGGGAATAAGGTCATTACTACCGGCGGAGGGGGTATGATCGTAACAGACAACGAATCCTGGGCGTGCAGGGCCAAGTATCTGACCACCCAAGCAAAGGATGATCCGGTAGAGTATGTCCACAATGAGATCGGCTACAACTATAGGTTGACTAATATGCAAGCTGCAATGGGGGTAGCCCAGATGGAGCAGCTGGACGATTTTGTTTTCAAGAAGCGGCAAATCGCCGCTGCCTATTCTGAAGGTCTAGGGGATTTACAGGGCTTTTCACTGATGCCTGAAGCCAAGTTCTCGTTTAGTACGTATTGGTTGTATACGGTTCTACACAATATGTCAGATGGTGAGCAGGATAGTCGTCACTTGATCTCGGAACTACGCGAACGCGGCATCCAGTCTCGTCCGTTGTGGGTGCCAGCTCATCGGCAGCAGAGGCATCAAGTGTGCTCGTTCTATGGCTCTGGCTGTGCTGATCAACTACACCGGATGGCTCTGCAGCTGCCCTCTTCAGTAGGTATCACCGCGCAGGAAATAGAATACGTGATAAGCGTATTACAAGCTGCATGCGTCAAATGATTCGGCAATATCACCACGCGCATGACGGACCTGCTACAGCGGAATTGCCGGCTACAGTGCTGGTTCAAGGATTGTCGCTGTTCAGCTTATTACCACTGTTGCGCACTTTTTGGCGACTTGGTAGGCTTCACGTATGTTTTGTAAATAGCAGCAAGTTTGGTATCCAAGCATCTAATGTGCTCTATAAGGTTGGCATTTTGAATTCCCCTGCGTGCCCGATCACGCGAGAAAAACTAATTCCTGTTGACAGCCATCGCAATCGGGAAGATGTGATGCGTACTGCGGTGCACCTCGAACTTGTTCAATTGAATCATACGCTGAATGATCTAGTCAGGGACGCGATGCCTAAAGTTGACCAGTTCTATTCTAATTTGTTGGCAGCTAACATCATCAAGTCCTTCAGTCAAGACATATTTGAACAGGAAAGGCTTGTCGCTTATGCGCGACGTATAAGAGCAGAATTGGATCGTAATGCTACGATAATACTATCTTCGTCGCTGATCAGAGGGTATGCGGCGAGACGTAGGCAAGGAAATGAGTGGCAGGATGGCACGACTCTCATTAATCAGTTTGCGCTGTCCAATACGCTTCTCTACAAAGCGACACACGTGTACAGTCGGCTTCTCGCGATATCCCTTTGGCCCTCAAGCCTCCGAGCCGGCCGAGTTGATGGCCGGAAGGCTGTTGGTGCGGCAGCATGCTGGGGCACAGACACGTCAAAGGCAAATGACTTCTTTTGGTGGCAATCCGCTGACATACCAGCATCACGTCTGAAGTACGTATTTGACCGGAATGATGTTCAACCGACGGTGCAGGCTGTTTCGGAAGCTCATCGACAAGGAATAGCTTCGGTGTGCCTCACTCGTCGTGCGCGTGGTGAAGTCCACGAAGTGTATTATCGGAAACGCGTGCCTGTGCGTCAGGCCGTGGGAACAGCGGTAATTGCATTGCGACTATTGCTACGAGCTATTTTGGCTGACGAATGGACTCGTGGTGCCTTGGGGTTGCTCGTGACTGAGATAGTTGCCACTGCACAGCTGGAGCGACAATTCAAGGCATTAGACTTGAGTGCGCTCTGGCACTATCAGGAGGGCGGAACGGATCGCGTAACGGCAGCGATTCATTTGGCCGGTGGCATGAGATTTGGTACGCACTGGTCATGCTTCAAAAGTGTTGAAGTTTGCCACCAACGCACACCTCATGTTTTCTTTCTTTGGGGGCCACATGATGCGAAGATATGTTTAGATGCCAAATCGACTTCGCAACACCTGTTGCTTGCTGGCTGTGCAATTACCGAGATGACGTCAAATGCGACACATCGTGAGCTCGCTCAAACCACTTCCGTTAGTCTTCGCGAAAGAGGCGCCAAGCATATTCTGGCGCTTTTTGACGGTTCAACCCCCTCCCCAAATTTCTACCGCTTCTTTCTAGAGTGGCTGATTGACGATCCAAGCTTGGGACTTTTAATAAAACCCAAGAAGTCGAAATGGCGGGCAGCCTATGACGGTCTGGATGGATTGTTTGAAAGGGCTCAGGCTACAGGGCGTGTTCATGCTTTTGATCGGTCAATGTGGCCAGCGGATGTGGCGCTTGCCACAGATTTTGCAATCGGGCTTTCGCAACTGTCAGCTACGGTTGTTTCAGCGTTGGCCGGCGCGCGTGTCATTAACCTTGACTATGCGCGACTAGGTCAGCATGTGCTGACCAAGCCCTATGCAACGCTGCACACACTGGGTGAGAATCGCTGTGTATTTTACGATCATGAAACGCTCAAGAAAGCCGTGCTAGACTATGTTCGCGACCCGTCATCGAACCCGCATCTAGGAGATGCCACACCTGTGTTGGACCAGTTTGACCCCTTTCGTGATGGCAAGGCCTGTCAACGCATTGGTGAATATGTACAGTGGTACCTGGAAGATCTAGACCGGGGCGCGAGCCGTGATGATGCTCTCCAGAACGCTACTGGGAACTATGCCGACAAATGGGGTGAAGATAGGGTCGTGCGCGGGTTGTGAATCTCCATCATTGGTTCATACTCTCTGCCAATGTTTCTGTGAATCTGTGGAGTTATAAATAAATGCTACTAAATGACAAAGTAATCTTGGTTACCGGCGGTACAGGCTCTTTTGGAAAGGAATTCATTAAAATAGCCTTGCGTGAATTTCGTCCTAAGAAACTTATCATCTTCAGTAGGGATGAATTGAAACAGCACGAAATGCGTCGAGAACATGACAAGGTGCGTATGCGTTATTTCATTGGCGATGTGCGTGACCCGGAGCGTCTACGACGAGCATTCAATGACGTGGACGTCGTAATTCATGCTGCAGCGCTGAAACAGGTGCCAGCCTGCGAGTACAATCCTTTTGAGGCCGTCAAAACCAATATCTTTGGCGCTCAGAATGTGATTGACGCAGCCATTGACTGCGGGGTAAAGAAGGTGCTGGCGATCAGTACAGACAAGGCAGTGAATCCCATCAACCTTTATGGGGCCACAAAATTGTGCGCCGAGAAGTTGTTCGTTCAAGGTAATTCTTATTCTAGCGCAAGTAGCGCGAAATTCAGCTGCGCCCGCTATGGCAACGTTGTGGGAAGTCGCGGCAGTGTCATACCCATTTTCCTTCAGCAGCGTGAGAACGGCAAGATCACTGTGACCGACAAGCGCATGACGCGCTTTTGGATCACCCTGGAACAGGGAGTGCGCTTTGTGATCCATTGCCTGGAGCAAATGCAGGGAGGCGAAATATTCGTGCCAAAGATTCCCAGTATGCGAGTAACAGACCTCGCGGAAGCTGTGGCGCCCGGATGTGATATGGAAACCATCGGCATTCGACCGGGCGAGAAATTGCACGAGGCGCTCATTTCTAATGACGAAACTCGCTCTACGGTGGAATTTGACGACATGTTTGTCGTCCAACCCGAGTTTCCCTGGTGGGGAGAGGCGAGATGGAGTGGAGGTGTGGCTCTCCCAGATGATTATAGTTTCAGGAGCGACAACAACGATAAGTGGCTGTCGGTTGCAGAACTGCGCGAGATGATTGCGGAGGGGTAGTGTGGCTGAGGGACTTGCAATTCACGGTGGACCGCCGGTGAGGGAGACTATGCTTCCCTGCGGACATCAGTGGGTTGACGAGGACGATGTCCAGGCAGTGGCTGAAGTACTGCGGTCTAATTGGTTGACCACCGGGCCGAAGGTCGATGAGTTCGAGCGAGCTTTTGCTGATTGTGTAAATGCGAGAGAGGCGGTGGCCGTAAGCAATGGAACGGCTGCGTTGCATGCGGCGATGTTTGCACTCGGGATTGGGCAGGGGGAGGAAGTTATTGTACCCGCCATTACCTTTGTTGCTACGGCCAATTGCGTGGTTTACCGGGGGGGCAGTCCAGTCTTTGCCGACGTTCATCCGGATACACTGTTGCTAGATCCTGCTCAAGCGGCGTCTAAGATAACATCACGTACGAAGGCAATCATTGCCGTTGATTACGCAGGCCAACCCTGTGATTATGATGCACTGCGAGAAATTGCTGACCGACACGAGTTGGCTTTAGTGGCTGATGCGTGCCACTCCCTTGGAGCCAGTTACAATGGCAGATCGGTGGGATCCCTGGCCGATCTAAACATTTTCTCCTTTCACCCCGTGAAGGCTATCACCAGTGGCGAGGGAGGGATGGTAACGACAGATGATAAAACGCTAGCCCAACAAGTGCGGATATTCCGGCATCATGGAATTACAACTGACCATAAGCAGCGCGCAGAGAAGGATAGCTTCTTCTATGAGATGGCAGACCTGGGTTATAACTGTCGGCTAAGCGATCTCCAGTGTGCTTTAGGGCTCAGCCAGCTGCGCAAGCTGCCTGAGTTTGTCCGCAGACGGCGTGAAATCGCTGCTCTTTATGATGAGGGCTTAGCTGATACGCCGGCAGTCTGTCCTATAGCTGTACGAAGTGAAGTCTCGCATGCGTATCATCTCTATGTATTGCAATGGAATCTTAATCGATTGCGAGTGGATCGAACTGAGGTGTTTGCAGCATTGCGGGCTGAGAACATAGGGGTGAATGTGCATTACATGCCGGTCTATAAGCATCCCTACTACCACCGGATTGGGTATGAGATGGAGTTCTGCGCTACTGCTGAGCGAGCTTATGCGGGTTTGATCAGCTTGCCAATCTTCTTGCACATGACCGATCAAGATGTTGCGGATGTTCTGACCGCCGTTACTAAAGTGGCGAATTACTTTCATGTTTGATGTGCCGTGGGGCCCGTTCTCTCAGATCATAGTTGCGGTTTGTCCAAGAAGAGCCCATTTCTTATAAGGTTGCTTTCGCTCCCCCAAAAACACTTTTAATAACTTTGGCTGCTGCCGAAGATATAGCAGACACAATTAGTTTTCTTGCTTCTGATAAGTCAAACTATTTGATAGGCAAAACTATTGGAGTTAACGACGGACAATTCGTGCAATGATTGATCTGAAATATTCCGAGATGTTATCACTGAATAATAAATTGAAGAATAACCTTGACTCAAGTCCTTATAGTATCACTGTACTTTCGAATATTGTTGTCCATCAAATTAGAGAAATATTGGAATACCTGTTAAGGAGTGAAGGCATAAATGCCATTATTGAATTAGGTGATTACGATAATATTGTTCAGGACAGTCCAAAGTATAAGGATTCTAATGCGATCATAATGTTTTGGGAGTTGTCCAATATTATAAGTGGATTGCAGTACAAAATAGAATTATTAAATAATGAACGCTTAGATGAAATTCTTGAGAAAACAAAAACGGAAATTAACTTGGTAGTAAAAAACCTCAAAAACACACCTCTTATACTCATTAATAAATTCACATCACTTCAATTTTCTAGTTCTAACATCACGGCAAATAATTTGGATGTATTAGCAGATGAATTAAATCAGTACTTAGAAGCAAATGTGCCATCTAATGCCAGATTGATTGACCTTAACAGGATAATTGCTTCTATTGGAATTTCAAACTGCTTGGATTGGAGATATTACTATTCGTCAAAAGCATTATATACCGTTGAGTTTTTCAAAGCTTATGGGGAATATGTCAGGCCATTTATCCTGTCTGCTACTGGCAAAGCCAAAAAGGCCCTTATTTTTGACTGTGACGACACCCTATGGAAAGGCATTTTGGGAGAAGACGGATTTGACAATATTGAAATGTCAACAACCACCAAGGATGGAACTATTTTTGCGGAAATACAGTCATTAGCGCTTACTCTTCACAAAAAAGGAGTATTGCTCGGTTTATGCAGCAAGAATAATCACGGGGATGTAAAGGAAGTGATAGTAACACACCCCGATATGCAGTTAAGGGATAGACATTTTGCAATTAAAAAAATTAATTGGTCGGATAAAGTGACAAATCTTAAGGCAATTGCCCAAGATTTGAAACTTGGTTTGGACAGTTTAGTATTTGTAGATAATTCATTGTTTGAGGTGAATCTGATTAGGGAGAAACTACCGGAGGTCACTGTCTTGCAGGTGCCGGAAAGGTTATATGAGTATCCTAAAACGCTTAGGAAGAGTATGACACTGTTTTACAACCTTTCCTTTGCGGAAGAGGACAGCAAAAAAGGAGAAATATACAAACAACAGGCCAAAAGAGACACCAGTAAGAAGGAATTTGCGGATGTGGAAGATTATCTTGCTTCATTGGAACAAAAATTGACCATTTTTGAAGACAATGAATCCATTATTCCACGCATCGCTCAGATGAGCCAAAAGACAAACCAATTTAATTTGACCACTAAAAGGTATACAGAAGTAGATATCAAAAAATTCACTGATGATGTTTATGCCGACGTATACGCTTTTTCTGTTTCCGACAAATTTGGGGAAAGCGGTATAACGGGCTTGAGTATCATCAGTTTAAATGAAAGTGTTGGCGCGGCAGCAGAAATTGATACGTTGTTGATGAGCTGTAGAATTATCGGAAGAAATATAGAATTTGTATTTATGGATTGCCTCATTCGCAAAATGAAAACAAGGAACATAAAAGTACTCAAAGCGAAATACATAAAAACGCCAAAAAATATACAAGTAGAAAACTTTTTTGATAGATGCGCATTTGATCTGATTGACGAAGACGCATCAGTTAGAAACTATTCTTTAACTATTAATGCTTATGTGCCCTTTAATACAAACTACATTGAGGTTATCAATGGATAGCAATGTCGAAGAGCGAATAAGGAATGTTATGTCAGCAGTATTTGACATGCCTGTTGATGAAATTGATGAATATTCTTCACCTGATAATATTGAATCATGGGATTCAATTAATCATATGAAAATTGTGATTGCCTTGGAGGAGGAGTTTAATGTGCAATTTACTGATTCTGATATTATTGAGTTAATTAATGTGAAACTCATCATGGCAGTGCTCTGCCAGAAAAGACTTGGAAACATCTTGTGATGGGAAAAGCAAGAAAAATATTTACGCCTAAGGTGTAAAATGTATAATCCATATATAGTTGGCAAACAAATATATCTTCGCCATCCTACAGAGGAAGATGTGCGGGGGAAGTGGCATGAATGGTTTAGCGATGAGGAGACAACAAAATACCTCGAATCGAGATTTTGGCCTAATAGTAAGGAGTCGCAGCTCGCCTTCTATAACTCGTTACAAATGGACCGAAATAAACTGGTGTTGTCAATTGTAATGTTATCGAGTGACGAACACTTTGGAGTAATAAGCCTTAACAATATTAACTGGGTACACCGTTTTGGTGATATAGGGATTGTGATAGGTGAAAAAACATATTGTAACGGAGTTTACGCAATTGAAGCTTACTCCCTAATATTAAAGATAGCTTTTTTGCGGCTTAATTTACTTAACGTAAAAGCGGGATATTGTGTTGCTAACAAAAGTTCAGGAGCTATATTGGAGCTATTTAAATTTAAAACTGTTGGAATGTATAAGAAACTGTTTATGGTGGACGGAAAAAAAGAAGATTGTGTAGTTAATTATCTTGATAAGGAAACTTGGCTAAATAGAAATAGTTGAGCGGATTATCGCTTGTACCATGAGAATAACCCTTAAAATGAGCTTAAAAGTTATATATAATCTAATAGTAGAAGGGGTAAGGAATGCAAAAATTAACGGAAATTGATTAATAGGGAATAAAAGGAATTCTAAAATGCCATTATCGATGTCCTGCTTCGGGTCACACGGTGACCGTGGGAAGTCCAGGAAATAAACAATGATGAAGAACGCTCATTGAAAAATGACTCTATCGGCTTTCTTGCTCCACGAAAAACGCAAGAACGACAATGGCAACTAAGGGAAATACGAACAAAAAACGGCTAGAGGATCATGTAAGAAGCCTTGCCTCTTAGGTATGTGGCGGTGATGAAGATGGTGTACTCGATCGATATTACCGGGCTGCTAAAGATGCCGCGCGGAATCCATTGTGCAACTCACTGATGATTGCCCACTTGTTGATGTATGCATCGTGGCTAACGTTATGAAATTGTATCTTGCAAAGAAGTTGGATTATGTTTGTTGCGGTGAACCTCTCACGTACCCTGGCGGTCTGGACACGGAAAACTTCAAATACAAAGCTTTAGCTACTGCGCATGAACGAAACAAACACAACCATATGGAACCTGGTGCCCCATTGTTAGGTGTGACGCATCGTGTCAATTAAACCTAAATTGGGAGATCTTTCAAATGAACTTTGGACCCTAGAACAACCATAAGAAATTAAGGTTATTCGTGCCATAATCAATCATTTCCCGCAATTACAAATTACCTATAACCAAGTGCGGATGCGGTAAGCGTGCATCTCCACCGACATCCTCACTAATATCGGCGGCCAACCACGGCTTAACTAATGAACCGTATTTCAAGACGCAATGCTGTGAGTAACGTGGCGTAAATGAGCCATTTAGTATTTGTCGAGAATCATGCACAGGCAAAATGGATCCAGCAATCGATGGAGCCTGATCTGCAGACTAGACTTGTTGCAGTGACAGCGGAAGCACTCCAGGCGCTTGAAGAGTGTGGGCTGCCGCACGAAGCTGTCTCAGCATATGCCGACACCTGTTTGTTTGCAGCCGAATGCGATTCAATTGCTATGGAAAGTATGATTCTGGCGCAAGAGATTGAGACCTTCATTGCGCAGAGATATTCCGGGGTGGACTTTGACGGTGTTGGATTTCTGAGCGGACAAGCCTGTTATATCCATTACTTTGTATCGGCTGTCGCAACTCGGGCATTTCTAATGCGTGAAACGATTCGTGCCTGCTCGCCCCGAGTCGTGAGTGTCTTCGGTAGAGATGTTGATCCTTGGTTTGTGGATAACGGTTGTCACCGAAATCCGATGCTGGATCTAGCGCAATCGCTGGCTCGGGAACATGGGTTTCGACTTGAGGTGATCGAGCCGGCATCGTCAGGAAGTCTGGTGGCTGAACAGATTGGCGTGACTGAAAAAACGTTAGAGTACTTGCGGCGTGCCCACCAGTACGCCAACGGGAAGAAACTCGGGCTGCTTAGACGTGTAGCTCAGGCTCGATCGCATCGTCATACTACCGTCAAGGCTGAGGGCCTTGACGGTCTGCGCTTGCTATTCGTGGGTCCAATTACTCATGATTGGCATCTATTGCTCAAGCATCTGCGATTCGTAAATGGTGTTGAGTGTTTTTCCCTTCCGTGGGTCCAGGCATCTCCTGTTGCCGGCAATGGTGTCTGGACATTTACTTACAGCACGACCATGCACAAGTTGTGGACTCAGGCGACGTACGAGTTCCCCGAAGCTTCGCCCGTTTCTAGCGACGAAGAAATCGAGAGGATGTCTGAGTTGTTCGACGAGTGGTTGCGGCAGCGTCCTAAGGCGCCGTCTGTAAGTGTCTTAGGATGTGACCTATTGCCTGCTCTTATTCCGAATTTGCGATTAGTGGCCTCCCACAGCCCAGCCATTGCCCGCCATGCGGATGATGTGGCAGAACGTGTACTGCGGATTGCCAGACCTCATGCGGCGTGTTTCCTAGGACTTGCGTGGATGGCTGACAAACGCATGGCATTTCATTGCCGCAGACAGGGTATCCCAGTTGTGAGCTATCAGCACGGTGGATCCATAGGAACACATGTTTATGCTCCGCATGAGCTCAACGATTTTGGGCAATCAGATTATTTCCTTACCTACGGGGAGGGCATTCGGACACGTGCAAGGCCAGTGTTTCCCGTGCGGGCGAGACTTGTTCCGGTTGGCTCCACTGTCCAGGAACGAGTGAGGTCTTTGCCACGGCCCTTTCTGAAGGGTAGGAGGAAGAAGACCGTCAAGGTGCTTTGGATCTCTGAAGTCTCGATCCGAAACACTATGGGCAGTACTCACTTGACGGAAGACACCCGGCGTTATCTGCTTCAGAAGTCCTGTCTGATGACATTGTCCGCTGCTTCAAACCTGCGAGTTACGTACCGTCCTGGCCCACCTGGCACTAACAAATGGCATCAGGGGACCACGCAGTGGCTTAAGAGCGCTAACCTACCCTCAAATTGTGTAGCATTGCGGCAACCACTTGTTGACTTGATCCAAGAGTGCGATATTGTGATCTCAGATAGGGCTGCCAGCACTGTATGGAATGAGGCCATTGCGCAGCAAAAGCCTCTGATACTTTATTGCAACCCGAGGCAAACGCGTTTGCTTCCGCACTTTGTAACTGACCTGGAGCAAGCCTGTTATTGGTGCAAGACCGAGGAGATGTTCGTGGCTGCTGTGCAAAGGCTAGCGACAGAAGGAGCGGACTTTGTCGCTGAGCTCCGGAATATGGATACGTCAACTTATCTGGAGAACTATGTGTTGCATCGCAATGATGGCAAGTGTGTCCAGCGCATCGTTGGTTTTATTAACTCGGTGTGCCGCCATGGGCAACCCGTTGATGAATGGGAAAGATCAGTGAATGAAGGTTTTCAACTTGCAGGGAAAAAAGGGAAAGTGTTAGCACAATGAACACCGTTAAGATTTACCTTGGCGATCTAACTTATGACACAGTTACTCTTTCGACTGAGACCTTCCCGCTTAACATCGGTTATGTTGCCAGCTACTGCATCTCTCGCTTTGGCGCAGCCGTGGAGATCACGCTCTTTAAATATATCGAGGAACTTGACCGAGCAATCCACGATGCCCCTCCCACAATTCTGGGACTGAGTAATTACTGTTGGTGTGAGCGTATAGGTCTGGAAATGTTCCACATGTTGTCGCTACAAAACCCCCATGCGTTGGCTGTTTGGGGTGGTCCAAACTTCCCTCTGGACCTGCCTGGCCAAGACGAATTCATGAGCCAGCGCCCAGAAGTTGATGTTTATGTCCCTGTAGAGGGTGAGACTGGTTTTTCCAATATTGTTGCTCGAGTGCTAGAGGCTGGCTCCGAAGAGGAAGTTAGGGAGGTGGTATTGGCGAAACCTATCGATTCATGTGTTACAAAAGGATTGGATGGGAAGTTGCAGTATGGTATACCCGGTTCTCGAATCAGAGATCTTGATCAGATTCCATCACCTTATCTCACAGGACTTTTGGACAAGTTTTTTGATGGCCGACTAAGCCCGATAATCCAGACCAACCGCGGCTGTCCGTTTACATGTACGTACTGTGTTGATGGGACAGACTTGGTGAAGCAAGTGAACAAATTCAGTTTGGAGCGTGTTACTGCGGAACTTAACTACATTGCTGAACGTGTGCCTGAAAGCACTCGTTCTCTGAGTGTTAGCGATCTGAATTTTGGCATGATCCCTCGTGATCTAGAAATATGCGACGCCATCGCTAAAGTGCAAGATAAGTATGGTTACCCACGTCAAGTTTGGGCCGCCACTGGTAAGAATGCCAAGGACAGGATCATTAGTGCCATCAAACACCTGAATGGCACTTTGCGGTTGGTGATGTCAGTTCAGTCAACGGATCAGCATGTCCTAAGAAATATACGGCGAGACAACATTAGTGTAGATCATATGTTGGCCCTGGCTCCAGCGATTAAGGAGGCGAACCTGCTCACAACGTCTGAGGTAATCCTGTTGCTTCCTGGGGATACTTACGAGAGCCATATCAACACCTTGCGAGATCTGGTTCGTGCTAGAGTGAGTCATATTCAGGTATACACGCTCATGCTACTGAATGGATCAGAGCTAAATATCCCGCAAGAACGGAGAAAGTGGGGCCTCAAAACCAAGTTTCGAATTCTCCCGAGGGATTTTGTTGAGCTCAGTAACGGAAAGAAAGTTATAGAGGTGGAAGAGGTTGTTGTTGGCTCGAGTACCTTGGATTTCGATGAATATGTTGAGTTGCGTTTGCTGGCCTTTGTTTTGTGGGTGATAACTTACGGCATTGTTTACGACCCTCTTCTGAAATTGTTGAGGGAATATGATGCGGATGTTTTCGAATTGGCCCACAGAATGGTCGAGCGAGTGGATGATGCGCCGACAGGTATTCGCGACCTCTTCAACAGTTATCGGCAAGCAACGAGTGACGAGTTGTGGGCCTCGCCTGAAGCAATCCAGGCCCACTTTCAGGATGAAAGTGAATATCAGAAGTTACTAAACGGCAGCGCTGGCGTCAATGTTATCCAACACCACCATGCGCTAGCATTGGCTGAACATATGACTGAATGGACAGACTACATCAATGAGATTGCCTACGACCTACTCAAGGCAATGCAGTCACCTGATGAGTGTTGGTCACAAGAGTTTCCTGCTGTTGCGAATTATTGTCGTGGCCTCTCCCACAATGTTCTCGGACAAGATCGCATGTTGACAAACCCCGAATTCACATTTCGCTATGATGTTGAGCAGTGGTTGAATGATGCAGACGGCTCCCGATTGCGTGATTATAAACTTTCCGCTCCGTCTAAGTTTGTGTTTCGGCTTGCGGCGGATCAATTCGATCTAGTGGAGAATCAATTGGCTGTATATGGTGACACATCATTCGGAAGAAGCCAAGCACTCAAGCGAACGCCTATTACAGCGCTCTGGCGCAGTCCAGTTCAGCTAGACCAGCTTTAAGTGTGAATCTCAGTATTTCGTCTAGTGGGAGGCAGCTCAACAAGTGTTGAAATGCGTGCTATTGGGCCGGACTGGATTGGAAGTATCTCGCCTATCCGTAGGCACAGTGGAGTTGGGTATGAATTATGGCATCCGAGTGCCTGGGGAATTTGGCAGCCCTCCAGCGCCTCAGGCGATTCGGTTGGTGCGCGCTGCCGTAAGAGCTGGCATAAATTTGTTTGATACAGCGCCTGTATATGGAGTTAGCGAGACAATTCTGGGAAAAGCTTTGGTTGGTGAACAGAGCTGCTATGTTGCCACTAAGGTGTCATTTCCGAGAGATGATTGGACAGCGTGCGGTGCATCGGGACGTGAGCAGGATATTATGAATTCCCTGCAAAGAAGCTTACGCAAACTGCAGCGCGAGGTATTAGACATCGTCCAGATTCACAATGCTACTCGTGCTACCTTTGAGAATGGCGTATTGCCGCGAACAGTGCAACTAGCTAAGGAGCAGGGCTTAGTAGGCTTCGTCGGTGCTTCGGTATACAGCGAGGATGATGCGCTCGCCGCCATTGGATCAGAGATTGTTGATGTGCTGCAAATTCCTTTTAGTATACTTGATCAACGCCCGGTGGCGAAGGTCTTGCCGGCTGCTAAGGCAGCGAATGTCGGTATTATCGGGCGGTCGGTCTTGCTGAAAGGAGCGCTTACACCCAAGGCGTTACACTTGCTGGCAGATCTGGTACCGTTGCGAGAAGCAGCGGATCGTGTTCGGCGCGCGTTTGATGTTTCGTGGGAGGAGTTACCACGGACTGCTATTCGCTACTGCTTGGGAGTGCCGGGGCTTCACACATTGCTACTTGGGATTCGCACCGAGGCAGAACTTGACGATGCGTTAGCCGCCGTTGAAGAAGGGCCTTTGCCGGAGGCTGACATGGCTTCCACCCAGGGCCTGGGGCTCGATGACGAGCGGTTGCTTAATCCCTCACACTGGGAAAGACAGTAGTGCGGTTGGCGATTGTTAGCTGAACTAAGAGATCTGCGTCCCATCTTGGTGTTCATAGATGTCATACGATAGCCTCGGGGTCCATGTGCATGTGATCTCTGCCTCAGTGATTGTGATGACGTGGTTGCTTGGGCGACAATACTCTAGGGAAGCCGTTGACGTTTAGAAAAGAGCTTCATGTGCTAAGGAGCAGGGAACAGTGTTTTTGTCTATGCTAACAATACTGAAACAAAACCTATTGCGTGTCTTGCATGCGTTGTTTTACCATGGTCGCTTAGATTCTACAGGCAATACGTTACAACCGCGGGGATTCAATAAGATTACCAGCCGATTCAATCAGTATCTCATCGAGAATGGGCGCTCTCCTCGATGGGTGTGGAGTGCTGAGGCATGCCGCACTTTCTGGGGTTCCGATGTAAACAAATCCGTGAACCCAAATGATCCTCAACATTACTCCGAGAAATCAACACGATTGATCGAAACAAATCCGTTGATCTATTTTCTGCATGAATTCTGGCAGCCTTACATTCAAACTGATTGTAGTCTTATGGAATTAGGTTGTAATTGCGGGGCCAACCTTGAAATTCTACGGAAACTGGGTTATCGGAATCTTGCGGGTGTAGAAATCAATCGTGATGCAATCGAGCTCATGAGCCGATTGTTCCCAGAATTATATGGAGAGGTGTCCATCGAAGTAGGTAGTCTGGAGGACACACTTCCCGAGCTTGCTACTGACAGCATCGACGTGGTTTTTTCGGTGGCGGTGCTGATGCACTTGCATCCTGCCAGCCACAACTTGTTCTCAGAAATAGTTCGTGTTGCACGTCAACACATCGTGGTGGTGGAGCCGGAGTTCGGGAATTGCGATTACGTCTTCTCTCGGAATTATCGTCGTGTATTTCAGAGATTGGGATGCGTACAGTTGAGTGCCATGAAGATTGGAATTGATCCTACACCGGAAGTGCTCCGCGATCACCACGGAAGTATGGTCAGGTTTTTTGCTGCCCCTAATTTCCAGAGAGCGCTGGCAGGTAATTCCCATTAGTTGAATATCAACGAGCTAATCGCACCGGGAGATCCGGTTCGTCGCGTCGTTGCCGTAATCCAGGCGCGAATGGCATCCTCCCGATTGCCTGGCAAAGTGCTAGCGGATCTCGCTGGAAGCCCGATGCTTTGGCACGTTGTTAGCCGCGTGCGCCGGGCAAAATTAATAGACAAGGTTGTAGTTGCGACTTCAGATCGAGAGAGTGATGACCCTACGGCCGTGTTTTGTGAGAAAGAAAGTATCTCCTGCTTTCGAGGGAGCGAGGAGGATGTTCTGGACCGTTATTATCGGGCGGCCAAGTGGAATGGCGCTGATGTGATCGTGCGTGTTACGGCTGATTGTCCCTTGATTGATCCAGTTGTAGTTGACAAGGTGATAGACTGCTTCCTCTCTGGCGAATACGATCTAGTGACTAACAATCTCCGGCACACGTTTCCTGTTGGGTTGGATACTGAAGTCTTTTCGCTCGCCGCTCTGGAGCGTGCATGGGTGGAAGCTCGTGACAGTGCTGATCGAGAGCATGTATCCCCTTATTTACGTTCCTCTGACGAGTTTCGCCTGCAAAATGTTGAAAATGACGTGGATTTGTCCTCCTACCACTACCACTGGGTTGTGAATTTGCCTGCTGAGATGGAATTCGCACGTCGTGTGTATGCAGCTCTGGCGGAGAAACCTGATTTTGGGATGGAGGATGTCGTCGCCTTACTTGAGTGCAGGCCGGACATTTCAAGGTAGGCCGTGACACATAGCCCAAGGGTGGTTGCTATAGTGCAGGCGCGCATGGCATCTACCCGATTGTCCAGCAAAGTCCTGCTGGACATCGCCATCGCTGGTCGGCCGATGCTCTGGTATGTTGTACGAAGAGCGCAAAGGGCAACAACGGTGCAACAGGTTGTTGTTGCTACATCTGATCAACCAGCAAATGATGCCGTTGCTAACTTTTGCATTGACCATGCCATAGACTGCTTTCGTGGCAGCGAAGACGATGTACTTGACCGCTATTACCGGGCGGCCAGGTATTTTGGTGCTGGGACGATTGTACGTATTACTGGTGATTGTCCGCTAATCGACCCCGAGATTATTGACAAGGTTGTAGGAGTGTACCAAGACGGTGGTTACGATTACGTGTCCAACACGCTTCCTAGCACCTATCCCGATGGTCTTGACACAGAGGTCTTCTCTGTCGCTGCACTAGAGTGTGCCTGGCGCGATGCAAAATGGCGCTCGGAGCGCGAGCATGTGACGCCGTACTTTCGCAAACATCCGAAGCTGTTTCGAGTTGGAAACGTTGTCTGTGAAATGGATCTTTCCGATTGGCGATGGACAGTGGATGAGCTGCGGGATCTTGAATTCGTGCAGGCCGTGTATAGCCAAATGGGAGATGGACCCTTTGGTATGGTTGATATGCTTGATCTATTGAGGAGACACCCAGAGTTGGCGGAGATTAATGCTGGTATCGGACGTAATGAAGGATATCATCAGTCGGTGAGTAAAGACTCGTTAATCGCCCGTGAGAAGTAGTTGCTCATGTTTTGTAGATAACTGAAGACCAACTATGCAACTTGCAGGCCCGGCCCTTTACAGTAAAGCCCGCAGCATAATCCCTGGCGGCACACAGTTGCTCTCGAAGCGACCCGAAATGATCCTGCCGGAATATTGGCCCAGTTACTACCAGAAGGCACAGGGAGTCTATGTCTGGGACCTTGAGGGCAACCGGTATATTGACATGAGCCATTGTGGTGTCGGTGCATGTGTGTTGGGTTTTGCTGACCCGGATGTCAACAGTGCCGTACGAAGAGCTGTTGATTCTGGATCAATGGCCACCTTAAATTGCCCTGAAGATGTAGAGTTGGCCGAGTTATTGTGTGAGCTGCACCCGTGGGCCGAGATGGCCCGTTATGCGCGCTCTGGCGGGGAGGCGATGACGGTAGCTGTGCGCATTGCGCGGGCCAGCACCGGCCGTGACAAGGTAGCATTTTGTGGCTACCATGGGTGGCATGACTGGTATCTGGCAGCGAATCTGGCGGGGGAAGACGCGCTGGAAGAGCACTTGTTGCCAGGGCTTGATCCGGCGGGGGTACCGAGCGGCTTGCAAGGAAGTGCAAGACCCTTCCGCTACAATCAGTTCGATGAACTAGAAGCAATTGTCGCCGAATGCGGAAAAGAGTTGGCAGCCATTGTTGTGGAGCCTGTTCGGAATCGTGAACCGGCTGCTGGATTTCTTGAACAGATCAGGTCGACCGCGACGGAAATTGGCGCTGTACTGATCCTTGACGAGGTCAGTTCCGGTTTTCGGCTGGCGACGGGTGGTGCTCACCTCCGGTACAACGTCGATCCAGACATTGCTGTCTTTGCCAAGGCGATCAGCAATGGATATCCGATGGCTGCTGTAATAGGTAGGCCATCAGTGATGCAAGCTGCGCAGGATACGTTTATTAGCAGTACGTACTGGACAGAGAGAATCGGCCCGACTGCCGCGCTTGCGACCGTTAGGAAACACAGGCGAGAGGACGTGGCTAGGCACTTGATTCGCGTGGGTGCGTTAGTCCAAGAGGGCTGGCGGACCGTGGCCAAGCGGTTCGGTTTGCCTGTTGATGTCAGCGGCATTGCACCGATGGGACATTTCACCTTTGAGTGTGAACACGCAAGTGGAGCCCACACTCTCTTTACTCAGGAAATGCTCGAGCACGGTTTTCTTGCAAACCAATCCTTTTATGCAACCTACGCACACCAAGTCCACCATATTGAAAATTACTTGGAGGCCGTTGAAGTTGTTTTCAGGATTGTTGCGCAGGCTGTAGAGAGTAACACTGTGATGGATCAACTAAAAGGGCCGGTAGCGCATACCGGGTTTCGGCGGTTGACATGAGGCAGCTGCTTATTCGAGTTGATGCAGGTGTCCGGGTGGGTATGGGCCACATTATGCGTTGCCTGGGCCTGGCTCAGGGCTGGACATCTCGAGGTGGACAGGCAACATTCATTACATCCTGTGAATCTGCCTCGTTGCTGCGACGTCTTTCAGACGCAGGCTTTGAAGTAGTCATGTTGGAACGATCATATCCTGATCCTGTTGATTGGGAGGTCACCTCACAGGCCCTGGCAGCACATTTGAGTGCCTGGGTTGTCCTTGATGGGTACCATTTTGATCCTGCTTACCAGCACCAGATCCATGGAACCGGACATCCGCTGCTCGTGATTGACGATGTTGCCCATCTGGACCACTACCATGCTGATGTGGTGCTGAATCAGAACATCAACGCCGGAGATTTTGCCTATCAGTGCGATCCTGATACTGACTTGCTGCTGGGCACCAAGTACGTGCAGTTGCGGCGAGAGTTTTGGTCATGGCGCGGCTGGCAGCGAGAAACTTCCGAGGTTGCACGCAAGATCTTGGTGACGCTCGGTGGTAGTGACCTGAATAACGTGACGTTGAAGGTGGTGCAGGCGCTGCAGCAGGTAGAGATCACAGGGTTGGAGACCGTAGTTGTTGTGGGAAACAACAATCCACATGAATCGATCCTACAAGCCGCCATCCTCAAACCACAACTCAAGATCAGACTGCTGCGCGATGTGGCTGACATACCCTGTTGGATGGCCTGGGCCGATCTCGCCGTCTCCGGCGCGGGCAGCACTTGCTTGGAGCTTGCTTTTATGGGTGTCCCGGCTGTCACTATTGAGTTGGCCGACAACCAGAGTGACCTAGCCAGTGGCCTGCAAGATGTTGGCGTGACCCAAAACGTTGGTTGGCATTCTGATGCGTCTCCGACTCAAATCGCGGAGGCGATCTCAGGGTTGGCGTCTTCCGTTGAAAGAAGGATGCAGATGGTACGCCGAGGGCGCGAGTTGGTGGATGGGGCAGGGGCACACCGAGTGGTTGCCCGGATGTGGGGGTGTCGCCTAAGTCTACGGCCTGCTCTTGAAGAGGACGCTCGGATGGTATGGGAGTGGGCGAATGATCCTGACGTGAGAGCGGCATCGTTCTCGCCCGAACCGATAGAGTGGGTGAGGCATCTTCAATGGTTCGGGGCCAAAGTAGACGATCCGCATTGCCGACTATACATCGCGATCAACGAAGAGAATGCGCCCATTGGCCAGATTCGATTCGATGTGAACGGAGACGATGTTGTTGCTGCGATTAACGTGGATTGTCGGTATCGTCGGCGAGGATACGGTCATGAGATGATTCGGATGGCGTCCGAGAGACTGTGGTGCGAGGTCGGACCGAATATCATCCATGCCTATGTTGTCCCTGGCAATAAAGCATCGGTAAAGGCATTTACCAAGGCCGGTTATCATAACGGGGGTAGGACGAGGGTGCGTGGCTATGAGGCGATTGATTTGACCTGGATGAAGGACCCAGACAAATGACGCAATGTGTCGAAATCAATGGGCGCCGTGTGGGTGCAGGCTGTTCAGTTTACATCGTCGCTGAAATGTCGGCAAATCACGGGCACAATTTTCAGGAGGCGGTCCAAATCATCGAAGCTGCCAAACTAGCTGGGGCCGATGCAGTCAAGCTACAGACTTACACGCCCGAAACACTGACTATTGATTGCGACAATGAGTATTTCCGGATTAGGGGAACGATTTGGGACGGGCGCACACTCTATGATCTTTATGGCGAAGCTTGCACGCCTTGGGACTGGCAACCGAGGTTGAAGGAGCGTGCCAACAAGTTGGGCTTGGATTTCTTTTCGACGCCGTTTGATGAAACGGCAGTTGACTTCCTGGAAGATATGGGCGTGCCAGCATATAAGGTGGCTTCTTTCGAAAATGTGGACCTTCCATTGCTGAAAAGGATTGCTGGGACCTGCAAGCCTATCATAATGTCGACTGGGATGGCGACGTTGTCTGAGGTAGACGAGGCCGTGCGCACGATTCGAGAGTCAGGCAATAGTCAATTGGCATTGCTGAAATGTACCAGCGCCTACCCGGCTCCACCAGAGGAGATAAACTTGAGCACCATCCCTCATCTCGCAGAGACCTTCAGTGTGCCCGTTGGCTTGTCGGATCACACCCTGGGTATTGCTGTTCCGGTAGCAGGAGTGGCGCTAGGTGCCTGCATTATTGAGAAACACCTTACTCTCGCGCGCGTAGGGGGTGGCCCTGACAGTGCCTTTTCGTTGGAGCCACACGAATTCACGGCGATGGTCGAAGCCATACGTACAGTTGAGAAAGCATTAGGGAGTGTGCGGTATGGCGTGACGGATCAAGAGTTCTCCAGTCGCGTCCTTCGAAGGTCGTTGTTTGTGGTAAAGGATGTGAAAGCAGGTGAGTTATTTACCGAAGAAAACGTACGCTCCATTCGCCCTGGACATGGATTGCATACCCGTCATCTGGACGAGGTCATTGGGCGGTGTTCCCGCCGAGATATGAAGTGTGGCACGCCCCTGACATGGAGTGTGGTTAGATGGTAATAACCTTCTGTGCAAGTTGCCCCGCAGTGAATTATTACGTATGCCGAGCATTCTAATAACCCCCTCCTCCTTTGGAGAATGCGGCCCGGAGCCAATTCGGCTGCTTGAGGACGCAGGGTTCGATTTCGAGCTGAACTCCTCCGGGCGCCGCCTGACAATGGAGGAAGTTGTTGGACTTGGCCGAGATTCCGTCGGACTGATTGCTGGTTTGGAGCGATTAGACGCCTTGGCACTGGAGCAGTTGCCCAAGTTGCGGGTTATTAGTCGTCTGGGTAGCGGAGTGGAGAATGTAGACTTGGCCGCTGCCAAATGGCATGGTATTGCGGTGCGAAATACGCCTTATGGGCCGACGCGTGCCGTAGCCGAATTGACGCTGGGAATGGTGCTTGCATTGCTCCGGCTCATCCCTATGGCTGACCGCAATCTGCGCCAGGGTGTGTGGCGCAAGGAAATTGGGCAGCTGCTTCAAAAGCGTGCCGTGGGCATTATTGGTCTTGGGCGAATAGGTCGTGAAGTCGCGAAACTGATGGTGGCAATGGGTTGTCAGGTGATTGGCTACGATCTCGCACCTGATGAGGCGTGGACCGCCGCGAACGAGGTACGTCTAGTTGAGTTTCCCGAGGTGCTCTCCGAAAGTGAAATATTATGCCTGCATGTTTCTTCTTCGTCCGATGCATCGTCAATTATCGGCGCCTCGGAGCTCAAAGCAATGCGCGCTGGCGCGTTGTTGATTAACATGGCGCGAGGTGGCGTCGTAGAGGAGGGCGCTCTATTTGATGCGTTGAAAAATGGAGCTCTGGCTGGTGCCGCCTTGGATACGTTTGTTGAGGAACCATACACTGGACCTCTGACCCGGCTAGACAACGTTGTTCTCACTCCCCATCTCGGTTCCTACGCTAGGGATGCTAAGCTGGCAATGGAGATTGAGGCCGTGAATAATCTCTTGCAAGAGTTGGACAATCCTAACATTACATAAAGGGTCTTAATGACACCTGTTCGCTTCGCTATTGTCGGCTGTGGCCGGATAGCAAATTTCCATGCTGAACCGATCACTGATCTACTTGACGCCGAGTGGTCCGGTGCATAGGACCTAATTCGGTGTATTGGAATCGATATGACAAGGCCGTGCAGCACTTGCCCGGCGATCTGCTCGCAGGCTCACTGCGTAAAGCAATCTTGGGGACGGTGAGCATGAGTGGTCATGGCGGCATCGGATTGACGTGCTTATCAACAATGTTGCTCCGATCGAGTCTGTTCGATTAATTAAGGAGATCGCCACAGATGATCTGACCACCATGATGCAGGCAAACTTTGTAGCTCCCTTTCTTCTCACTAAGATGATTTTGGGCAAGGTGTGCCTGGCGGGCAGTGGGCGCATCGTCAGCATCGGCAGTATTAGTGTTAAGTGTGCTGGCTCATAACAAATGGCTCATTATATGGCTTCGATGGCTGCGCTAGAAGCTGGCCTACTGGCTTTGGCAACGGCCGATGTCTCTGATGGCGTGCTAGTCAACGTTGTTCGTGCTGGTGTTGCTCGGATCTTGGCGCACAAACATCTTGGCCGTCTTGACATGTTTCCCGGGGAAGAAGAAACCCCTTTGGGGAGGGTCGTCGAGCCAGTTGGGTTTGCAGAGGTGGTACTGTTTCTTTTCTCGCCACTCAATACCTGTGTAGCAGGTGCCATTTTGCCGGTGGCAGGTGGAGAGTGAAAATGAAAGAGACAGATATCCGCCCACAAGATCTATTCAATCGTTTTCTCGAACTGTCACGAAGTGACATTGACACTTTCTTTAGCAACAACGCGTCATTTGAGCCGGCCAGGTGTCCTGCCTGCAACACTCAAGATGCCCAAGACGGAATGGTCAAGTACGGGTTTCAATATCTGGTTTGTAGCAAATGCCGGTCTCTCTATTGTTCTCCTCGTCCACAGCGTGCCCAACTGGAGGATTTTTACCAACAATCTGAAGCTGTGGAGTTCTGGGCAAACCAGGTCTATGTCAAGACAGCCGATGCAAGACGTCGCACCATGTTTGTTCCACGTGCGCAACTTACCCTGGACATTACTATGGATCGCAAAGACGCAAGAGTCAGCCCTGTTTTGGTCGATATTGGAAGTGGTCATGCTATGTTTCTGGAGGAGGCGCGTAGACTGGGAAGCTTCGGCGACATCATTGGAGTTGAACCAAATAACGAATTTGCGGCTCTGTGTCGCAAACGTGGATTTCCTGTGATTAACAAATGTGCTGAGGATCTGCAACCTGAAGATGTGCAGGCTGATGTGGCCACATGCTTTGAGGTATTAGAGCATGTATATGACCCACGCCAATTTCTTCTCAGTATCCGTGAGATACTCGCGCGCGGTGGTAAACTACTGTTGACAACGCTAGCTGCGAGTGGATTCGACATACAGGTCCTATGGGAGGATAGTAAGAGCGTTTCTCCACCTCACCATCTGAATCTCCTCTCGGTGGATGGAATACAGTGTTTGTTTGAGAGGAGTGGTTACCGGGTCTTGAAACTTGAGACGCCAGGGGAGTTGGACTTGGACATAGTTGCCAATGCCTACCGTGAGAATGACGGGATCAAACGCTCTCGATTTGTAGAGCAACTGGTGCTACATGATGATGACGAAACGAAACATGCTTTTCAGAGGTTTTTGGTTCAACATCGCCTTTCATCTCACATTCGTGTTGTTGCTGAACGAGTTGACTGAAGGATCTTTTGGCTCAAACTACTTAGTTCGACAACAAATGGACTACTAAAGAATACTTGGACAAATAGTTGGACTACTAATACAGGGCACATCGACAATTTGTCAAGCCACAAATATTCTAACTGGCTCCTTTGGCGTAGGTTGTGTGTACGTGGTCATCGCCATCTCCCGCGGAGACTGCCGTGTTTTTAGCCCGGACATGCCGTTCGGAATTGCACTCATACCTTCAATTTGGCATTTGTTGGATGCCCGGTGCCTTCGGGTATCGACTGCGAAGATGGTATTTGGGGCGACGGCTCAATGATTTGGGAGCAAGAGCTCGCATCGGGGTAGGGGCACACATCCAAGACGCACAGAACATCGCTATTGGCGATGACTTCCGTTGCGCCCCCCGTTGCTTCCTGGCCGCGGGCGACAACGGTGCCATTGAGATTGGTGATCGGGTTGGCTTTCACGTAAATGTTCACGTCAATGCTTGCGTTCGGGGGAGAATTGTGTTGGGTAATGATGTGTTAGTGGCCCCCAATGTGGTCATGCGCTCCAGTGACCATGTAACAAGATCTTTAGACATACCAATACGTCAGCAAGGGCATATAGGCCAAGAGATCATTGTTGAGGATGATGTCTGGATATCAACTAATGCCGTCATTACTGGCGGAACGCACATTGGCAAGGGAGCAGTAATTGGAGCTGGGGCAGTAGTTGTCCGTGATGTGGAACCATACACGATTGTTGGTGGTGTTCCGGCCAACTTCATCAAAATGCGTGGAGAGAGTTAGGAGATGCTTCTGGGACGTGCGTGGCGAGACACAGAAAGAGCAACCGAGTCTTCTTGAGCAGGACACCTCCACCTGGTTGCATTTTTCTTGTAACAACGTGACTACTCGGAGGAGTTCTTCCATCTGCACTTTGGTTTCCGACCTATTGGGCGCAGATGATACCAGGGACGGTGAGAGTCCTATATCGGCCCGTTGGCGCAGCTAGAAAATGTGTTTCTCCGCCACATCTTTGTTCCTATACCCATGATTCTACACTGGCGATGGAGATAGAGACCACGAATAATCTGCTGCGGGTCTTGGAATTTCTGACTGGGAAGGAGCCCCTGTGACCTCCCTATCTATTAGAGTAGGCATCGTAGGATTGGGACGCATTGGGAAACTGCGGCGACAACTGATTGATGATGACCCGAGATGTCAACTCGTTGGCATGTGCGATATCGTTCCAGTCGATCGGGATTCGAAATTTGCAGGTTTAGTGACTAATAATTACCGCGAATTGCTTGCGGAGGAGTTAGATGCGGTGTTTGTATGTACTCCGAACGTGGTGACTCCAGAAGTGATTGTGGACGCGCTTTCGTCTGGTTGTCACGTCTTCAGTGAAAAGCCCCCCGGACGTTGCGTTCAAGACATTGAGCGCATACGGGTGGCTGAGGCAGCGCAACCTTGCTTGAAGCTCAAGTTTGGTTTCAATCACCGTTACCATCAGAGCGTCCGTGAGGCTTTGGATATCGTCCAGAGTGGGCAGATGGGACGTCTACTGTGGATGCGTGGCGTATACGGGAAGTCCGGCGGAATGGGTTTTGAACAAGGATGGCGTAGTCAATGCGATCTTGCTGGAGGTGGTATTCTGCTGGACCAGGGTATTCATTTACTGGATTTGTTCCGCTTGTTTGCGGGAGAATTCACCGAGGTCAAGAGCTTCGTCGATACTGTTTATTGGCCGATCGAGGTAGAAGACAATGCGTTTGCGCTGCTGCGCAGCGAGGCCGGGTTGGTAGCAATGATACACTCCTCCTCAACACACTGGAAACACACCTTTCAGTTAGAAATGTTCATGAGCGAGGGTTATCTGGCTATACGTGGATTGTTGACGAACAGCCGTAGTTATGGGCGAGAGGCGTTGGTCATTGGCCGACGTCAGTTTGAGGGTGAGACCCATGCGGTGGGTAATCCTCGAGAGGAGGTAGTGTATTTCGACCAGGATGTCTCGTGGCAACATGAAATTGATGAGTTCTTCCAAGCTATAGCTGAAGATCGATCAATAGAAGTAGGCACATCTTGGGATGCGGTGCAAGTCATGCGTCTGATCGAAAGAATATACCATAATGATGAGCAGTGGGCTCGAGACCTGCTCCCGATGGAAAGAGGCACCCTATGAGACGCGTAGTTCAAACGGACCCATTGCATGAAGAGGAGATCAGGCCCCGGGCTCTTTTTGATCGATACCTCGAATTGCTTGCTGGCGATGTAGGTTTGTTGCTAGAGTCAGCAGCTAGAGTGCCTCGCAACTGTCCGGCTTGTGGTGCTCGGGAAGCGGAGCCAACTTATCAAAAACTGGGTTTTCAGTATCAGACCTGTTTGGTTTGTGACTCACTTTATGTATCCCCAAGCCCCACTGAAACGCAACTCGTCACCTTCTATCGGAAATCCGAAGCTGTTGCCTACTGGCGAGAGCAACTTGCTGCGGAAACCGCGCAGATGCGTGAACCAGGAGTGCTCAAGCCACGCGTGGATTGGGTGACAAGTATGATCAGCAATTACTTCCCTACGCCGGTAACGCTCTTGGATTTGGACGGAAACTACCCTTATTTTCTGGCGAGACTGATGGAATCTGGGATTGTGGGATCGTGATACAGCGCAGCGCATCTACCCGGTTTGCCGGAACCTGATATACCTCAAGGAGACAATCAGTTCTGGTCAAGGCTGTTTTCCGAGCCTCCTGATGCAACAGTGGACGTCGTAACCGCGTTTGAAGTGATTGAGCGAGCAGCCAACCCGATAGGGATGGTGCAGGCGTGTAGTCGTTGGCTATGCCCATCGGGATTGTTGTTCATCACGTCGATTTCAGGTGCTGGGTTTGATGTACGTTTGTTAGGCGAGCAGGTACGACATGTTGTGCCGCCCACCCATTTGAATCTTCTCTCGCGCCGTGGCCTTCAATCCCTCCTGGATCGAACCGGGTTTGAGCTATTGGAGTTTAGTACGCCGGGTAGATTGGACGTTGAGTTGGCGGCGCAGGCTAAGGCTGCAGACCCCAACCTGTTGCTGCCTCCGATTCTGGATGAGCTCGTCAGCAGCGAGGACGAAGAGATCCGTTCTGCGTTACAACAACTTCTGCAACGGGCGCGTTTGAGTTCACATGTACGCATCGTCGCGCAGCGGAGATAATCCATGCATATAAGAGATCGTTTACGAAATGAGGTGGTCAGCATCGGCTCGTGGATCACGTTACGTGATCCGGCCGTGGCTGAAATCATGGCAAAGGCTGGCTTCGACTGGCTGGCAGTGGACTTGGAGCACACATCACTTGGCCTACGGGATGCCATTGACCTGGTGCGGGTGATCGATCTATGTGGTGTGGCCCCATTGGTGCGTCTATCGGCCAATGACTCAGTGTTGATCAAGCGTCTCATGGATGGTGGAGCGCAAGGTATCATTGTGCCGATGGTGAACACTGCATCCGAAGCGCGTATGGCGGTTGCGGCCTGTCGGTATCCGCCGGCTGGACACCGTGGAGTTGGGTTGTCCCGGGCGCAGACATTTGGCGAGACTTTCGATGACTACTTTGCGCATAACAACGAACGCGCGGTTGTGATCGTACAGATCGAGCATCAGATTGCCGTACGGAACGTCGCTGATATTTTGGCAGTAGATGGCGTGGATGCGCTCTTGATTGGCCCTTACGATCTTTCGGCTTCTATGGACATTCCGGGACAGTTTGATCACCCTAAGCTCAAGGAGAATGTTGCTCGCGTGATCGAAGCGGCACAACGAGTCGGCAAGCCGGCTGGTTTCCATGCAGTGAGTTCGGACATTGCACCTAGCAAGGCACATTTGGCGAGCGGTGTGCGTCTATTGGCCTATAGCGTGGATATGGTTGTACTAAACGAGACGTTTCGAGTCGGACTGGCCGCGCTTAGAGCCGCAGTGGTCTAGTCTGCGGTTCTGTCGCGTTCAGTAGCACGATGGCAATCATAGGTGTAGTCCCCGCCCGGATGGCCTCAAGCCGCTTTCCGGGCAAACCGTTGGTTCATATTCTCGGGCAGCCGATGATCTATCATGTGTGGCGTCGTACTATGCTGAGTGGTGCTTGTGATCGGGTATTGGTTGCCACTTGCGATGAAGAAATTCTGCAAGCCGCCGAGGGTTTTGGCGCCGAGGCGATGATGACTTCCGCCAACCCTCGAGGGGCCAACGACCGGGTCGCCGAAGTAGCCGAGCGGCTTGACTGCGACGCTGTGGTGAACATTCAGGGCGACGAGCCGTTTGTGCACCCACAGCTCATTACGGATGTTGTTCATGTCTTGCGCACGAGACCGGATGTGCAGTGTGTCAATCCTGTTGCGCATATTTTGACGGAGGCCGAACGCCAGTCGCCGAATACCGTCAAGGCGGTTCAGAACTTGAAAGGGAGAATAGTCTATTTCTCGCGCGCGGTTATTCCCTCGGCGGTGGTTAAAGAGCGTTCCTGTCCGGTGATGCGGCAGGTACCGATTATCGGGTTTCGTGCTGACTTCGCCGTCCGATTGGCGACTTTGCCACCCGGCCCGATGGAATTGCAGGAGGGAATTGATCTACTGCGAGCGATTGAACATGATCTACCGGTTCATGCTTTGGAAACCAGATTCCAGACCTTTGGTGTGGATACTGAAGAGGATCGCCTAGTCATCGAAGAGCGATTGCAAACTGATCCCGTCTATCACTTATACGCAGATGAACGGTAGATGTGTGTTTGATGCGAGTGCGAAAGTTCGAGACACCAATGTCTGATCAGAAAGAAACCTGAGATGTCGGGTGACCTTGGGCGGATAGACCCTGGAGAAGCCAATCCGAACCTGGACGTTATCCGCGAGCATTTTTATGCCAAACTATCCAGCTGCTTTGAGGCGGATGGCACGCCTCGCTCGGAGTACTTCGAGCCGGTGGCCTGTTACAACTGTGGCCAAGATGAGATTGCTTCAGAATTTGTCGTGGCGCGTTTTCGACATGTCCGTTGTGCTCTGTGTGGAATGGTTTATGTATCGCCACGTATCAAAGCAGGCGTGCTACATGATTCATACGATGAGGAAGATTACACTGAACACTATCGACTGAAGCTTATTCCATCTCTAGACTATCGACTGACGGTGATTGATCAGAGAAAATATTCTCAGATCGATGAGTACTTTGAGCATGCTGGGAGTGTGCTCGACGTTGGCTGTGGGTTGGGTGACCTCTTGAGTGTCTTTCAGGAGAATGGGTGGCAATGTCTGGGGATTGAGTTCAACAAATTTGCCGCCGAGTTCGCCCGAAACCAGTTTGGATTACGAGTGATCGCCCGTTCAATTTTCGATTTTAAGCCGGATGAACGTCAGTTTGAATGCGTAATGCTATGGGGGGTACTCGAGCATTTTACGCATCCGCAAGTCGTGCTAAATAAAGCGTACCAGTTGCTCAAACCTGGCGGACTCTTGGTCTTGGAAGTTCCTAGTGGTGATTCCTTGCTGGTGCGCTATTGTGAGTTCCACGGGGGGGATAAGGTGGACCGGATCATCGAGGGCGACCGGCACATTATGCTTTTCTCAGAGCGGGCGCTCACTGAAATGGTTGCGCGGTCCGGTTTCCGACGCATCCATTTGCAGTCGAATGGCCTGGACGCGGATACTTTGCTGCGCCTGGAACAGGAGACATGTTCACCAGAGTTTGTGGCGCGTCTTCAGGAGACCATAGATGCGGTCATGAGCGGGGATTTATTACGAGGTTTCTGGATGAAATGACTAAGAACGATCCATCAGTCCGAGTGTTATACCTCGATTTTGACGGCGTGATTGTCGAGTCACTGGACATAAAGACAGACGCCTTTCGCGAACTTTTCCAAGTGTATCATGCACAGATAGATGAGATCATGGCCTACCATCTGCGCAACAATGGCGTTTCTCGCCTAGTGAAGTTCAAATATATCTACGAGCAAATACTTGGCTTGGCGTATGATGATGCGACGAGTGAGACGGTTGGTCGTCGTTTTTCCGAGATTGTTTTTCAGAAAGTAGTGGATTGTCCTTTCGTTCCTGGCGCCGAATCGCTACTGCGTGAGTTTTCCACTCGTCTTCCAATATTCGTGGTCTCTGCCTCGCCGGAAGAAGAAGTCAGACGGGTTGTGACTGCCCGTGATCTAGCTCCTTTTTTCAAAGGAGTGTATGGTGCGCCAGGTTCAAAGGCTGAGCATATCAAACGCGTTTTAGGGCAGATGCGACTGCCCTCTTCTCAGGGCATTCTTGTCGGTGATAGCCTTGAGGACTTTGAAGCTGCTCGAGTAGCAGGCGTACGTTTCATTGGGCGGCGGAACCAGGAGGAGTTCGATGTGCCCAATATCGATACATTTGCTGATTTAATTGGCGTTGCTGGCGCGGTACGTGAACTGCTTGTCGAGGTGATGAAAGAGTCTGACTGGAACGCAACCTAGCTGGGTGTCCCCAAACAAAAGCATGAGACAAGTTTTGGTAGCTTCAGCGCGTTGTCATCCAGGTCGGGTTCATCCAGTGATGAGAGGGCAGACCAACTGGCACTGGATTTATGCCGGTCAGGATGTACGGTTAAGGCTGAAATGGGAACAAAGTCTTAGAGAGGCTGCGCCACGTGAAGCGATGGGGGAGCGGCTGCAGCGAGCAGCGGACGATCTTTCAGACGAGTTTGATGATTGGATAGATGGGTTAGGGCGGCGCTATAACTCTCTGGGATGGTGGCTTGGTCAGATCGCTGAAAAGAATCCGTTTGTTTCCCCCTTGTTCTTTCATATTTGTTACCTAAAGTCCATCACAGATTTGGTCCAGAATGCGCCGGACCGGAACTGGCTTGTGGTTGTGGAGAACCGCGGATTGCGACGGGCTTTGATCTCTTATGCCAAAAATTCCAATTGGAAAGCAAGAGAGATGTCGCAATTGTTGATGGAGATGCGAGCATTTTTTCATGCAACGTTGTGCGTGTTTAATGGGCTGCGATCAAGGACATCTCTTGTGAAGGCGTGGATTGTATTACGTTACACCCTAAGTAAGATATTTGGTGAAGTAGGTGAGGATGCGCCCGCGTCACAGGATCGACGAAGAGTTTTTCTTGTCCACTCTTGGCTACGAGATGATAGCGTGAATCACAACGGTAATTTTGTCGATCGCTTCTTCGGAGTACTACCCGACCAACTGAAAAGGCGAGGCTATGATATCCAATATTTTTTTCTTCCGACTACTATTATTGCCAGACAGACTGCGCTGACTAAATTGCTGCGGCCTTTGGCAGAAAGAGGTCTATTGTTCCCCTCGCATCGCTATCTTAAATGGGTGGATCTGCTGGCGTCAATCCTTCTACCACCCCTAATCTGTTGGCTGCCGCGGCGCGTGTCACGATTCGGGCCGTGGAACATAACATATCTACTCACAGAGGAGCGGTGGAGCCAGATGTGGTCCGCTAGGACAAGTTCTGCCTATTTATATTACGCGTTCGCCAAACGACTTGGGAAGGCTGGAAAATCACCTTATCGGATTTTAGATACATTTGAGAATCACATTTGGGAGAAGGCTCTCCATTTGGGGATTCGTCGCTATGGGGCTGCGGACAAAGTCATTGGATTTCAGCACACGACTCTGAGCTGGAATTATCATTGTTATTCACTAGGTTCGTTTGAACTGCAATGTGGTGCGTTGCCTGACACTGTGGTTTGTAGCGGCGCGTTCTGGGCGGATCATCTCCAGCGTAGGGGATACCCCTCGGTGGCAGTGGGTGGCGCTCTTCGTTTTGAGCCTTTACCGTCAGTTTCCCGAGATATCTATAGGATTGTTGACGTGCCTGTTATTCTAGTGACATCTAATGCCGGGGAATACCTTACTCTTGAGGTGCTGCGTCAAGTCCACCTTGCTTTCAGCGAGGACAGTGGTAAGGAAATATGGATTAGGTTCCATCCTCATTTAGAGTTGCGTGATGGAAGTTACGAGCAGATGTTTGATGGCAAACTGCCTGAGCATTTTCACTTTAAAGAGGAACCTATTTCGGAACTATTGTCTGATGTTAATTTGTTAGTTTATTCATCGACGGTTGTTTGCTTTGAAGCACTTGCCCGAGGTATTCCTGTTCTATCCATTGTCCCGGAAACTTTTGTTGATTTGGACAATTTGCGTCATCTGCCACACCTCCGTTGCGCTGTATCTACGCCCCAGGAACTGCGTGAGAAAGCGGATGTCTTGCTTTCTAGATCTTTGGATGAGAAGGCTGAATGGTTGTCATCAACACGGAGCTCTATGGAGACTGTGTTTTCTCCATTTACCGCAAGCACCATGGATGCATTTATCGATGCTGAGGACACCCGTGGAGATTAATCGAGTTCTTGTCACAGGCGCCGCTGGCATGGTCGGGAGCTACGTGAAGGATGTGTTTCACGACTGCGAATTGCTCCTGACTGACGTGGATGGCTTCACCCGTCATGGTGCGGCTCTTGACGTGTGTGACCCAGCCGCAGTCACGCAAACCTTGCAGCATTTCCAGCCAGATATTGTTCTCCACCTGGCTGGGGCTACAGATGTTGACCGGTGCCAGGGAGAGCCTGACTGGGCTTTTGGGGTAAACACCATCGGTACCCAGAATGTGGCCGAGGCGTGTGAGGCGAATAGAGCTCTTCTGGTATATGTCAGCACTGGTAATGTCTTTTCGGGTGAAAAGGATGAAGCATACACTGAGTTCGATGCAACAGGCCCTGGTAATGTCTACGGTGAATCAAAGCTTGCCGGTGAGCGGATCGTCGCCTCTAGGTTGAATCGCTATTACATCGTTCGCGCCGGCTGGATGATCGGTGGTGGAAAAAAGGACAAGAAATTCGTGGGCAAGATAACGCGGATGATCTTGGAGGGAAAGATGCACCTTAAGGCCGTCAATGACAAATTCGGGAGCCCTACCTATGCTCTCGATCTGCTCCGAGGCATCTCTAGACTGCTTGATACCCATGAATATGGTTTGTATCACATGGTAAATCCAGGAGCTCCTTCGCGTTACGAGTTTGCACTGGCTGTGCGGGAGATCTTGAAGCGTCCTGAGGTGGAGATTGAACCGGTATCCTCCGCTTTTTTCCCCATGCTGGTACCTCGGATTCGCATGGAGGCCATGCGAAACTTCAAATTGGAGCTATTAGGTTTTGACTGGATGCGACCCTGGTCGGTGGCCGTCAGAGATTATCTGGAACACGATCTGCTTCCAGCACTGTCAGAAGAGGAAAAGTAAGTTGCGTCGGTGCAAGTGGTGACACCGAAAGTTACCGTTCTGATGCCGGTATATAACGGTGCTCGGTATTTGCGAGAGGCGATTGACAGCATCCTCAACCAGACTTTCGAGAACTTTGAATTTCTCATTGTCGATGACGCCAGCGCCGATCAATCTGCCGTGCTGGTCCGCTCCTATGCGGATGCACGGATTCGTCTTGTTCAGAACGAAACCAACCAAGGCCAGGTGCGTTCCCAGAATAAAGGGTTGCGCCTATCCCGTGGTGCATATATAGCTCGTCTTGATCAGGACGATAGCAGTCTGCCGACGCGGCTTGAACGTCAGGTGGCTGTTCTGGATGCGGAACCCAACGTAGCGATGGTAGGGACTTGGTTGTCTGAACTGGATGGAGAGGGTCGCGTCACTGGTATGTGGCGAGGTCGTGTGAACGATCATGCCGACTACCTGTTTGCGATCCTTAGGGATGCGCTCCCACTTTGGCATCCCTCTATGATGTTTAGGCGGGATGCCGTAATGAAGGTATATGGTTATGATGAAAAACTTCCTTATTGTGAGGATCACGATCTTTGGCGACGCTTTGCTTTGGCAAAACACGATGCGAGAGTAATAGCTGAGCCACTGACTCGTTATAGGGTACACGCAGGACAGCAGACGGTGAGCGTAGCAAAAATGCAATCGAAAAATCTCAGGCTTTCACAAGAGCGCTTTATACGAGCATTTACTGTGGAACATTCAACTCTGCCATTGCGGCTCTTGATGAGATGCGGCCGATTGTTGGGCGATCGCTTTTGGGATATGTGTTCGTCATCTGTCCTTGCGAGGGAGTATTGCCACCAGTTGGATTGCATGCTAGGCAACATGAGGCTACAACTTGAGATGAATGCGCTTCAGTTCTGCAAACTTGAACGCTTAGTTCGGCTTCAAATTGCAGTAGTCGCGGGGCGGGCTTGGAGAGCAAGTATTAAACGGCAATGGAGTGCGAGTTGGCCAGTCTATATGTTCTCCCTGCGCGGGGGATTGTCAATCGCATCCTCTTTCCATGTCTGGACATATCCGATAGTCTACGTTTTCGCTCCCATGTTGCTGGTGCTTCGCACGCTTAAGCGGATGGCTTTGCAATCCGTGCTGCTGAAACGTTGTTACGAGCTGCTTCGTGCGCAGGCCAGCCGCTCGCACATGTTACGTCTTTGGTACAGGCAAACGCGCTAACATGGGCGCCTGTGGGTAACGTGATTCACGTCCCGAAGGCTACCAAGCCACCTCGCACTACTCCAAGTGACCCTGTACGCATGGAGTCTGTGCATCATGCTCTCAAAGACACCACGTTTTGTGGGATGGAGATTGGCGTCGGTGAATGACAAAGAAGCATCAGATAACTCAAGTAAAAGACCGATTGCCTTTGTTTCAGAAACTTATCCTGACGTGCCGATGGTGAATCGACAAATCAGTGGCTTGGTAAGGGCCGGCCTGCAGGTAATTGTGTTGGCCCTTAGGCGGTTCGACCCGGGGAGCGTATCAGCTCTTAGGGAACAGCAGCCAGTGGCAGTGAAATGTATTGACGACAACCTCTTTTTGTCACCCCGGTTCTGGTGGGCGCATGTTGTCCTATTTTGGAGCAGCCCCAGCAGATATTTCCGCAGCGCTCTGGAATTGGCGCGGCATACCGTGGGTTCCCGATGGATGCTATCTCGCGCGATTTATGCGTTTCTCAAAGCTGGATATTTTGTCAGAATGATGGCACAGTGGGACGTGGGACACGTACATGCTTACTATGCTGGTCGCACGGCCGATGTAGCCTGGATCATCAGCCGGCTAACGAGCCTTCCTTACAGCTTCATTGGTATCTCGCATGATGTTGAAGGCAACTATCCATTTCTCGAGCAGAAACTAGTCGACGCTAGTTTTGTAGTAACGGCTTCCGAGCGCATTATGAAGATAGCACGCCAAAAAGCCAATTGTATAGACTCGCGCCAGTTTCATGTAATACATACTGGACTCGACCCAGAAAGGTTTTGCCCGACTGAACGAGTGGAGGTTAGGGTCCCGATTATCATAAGTGTGACCCGACTTATTCCATCCAAGGGTTTGGACGATCTAATCTATGCCTGTTCATTGCTACGGGATCGAGGTGTTGCGTTCCAATGTCACATCATCGGCAGAGGTCCCCAGCAATCTGAACTTGAGCGACTGATTCAGTCGCACGAACTCATCGGGACAGTTGAAATGGTTGGCTTTCTACGGGAGCCTGAGGTAATTGCTTATCTGCAGAACGCTCAAGTTTTTGCTCTACCTTGTCGGGATGTACCAGCTGGGGCGCAGGATGGTCTACCGACCCAGTTTGTGCCGGTCATTCGTGATGACATTCCTATCGGACTGATTGAGGCGATGTCTGTAGGTTTGCCGGTGGTGTCAACCTATCAGTCTTCGATTCCAGAACTTGTGGATGATCAATTGAATGGTTTGTTAGTGCCATCTGGCCAACCTGAAGCCGTAGCCGATGCGCTGGAGTTGCTACTCAGTAATGATTCTTTGCGGAGCAGATTGGGCAGAGAGGCAAGAGAAAAGATACTGCAGGATTTTGACAATTTGAAGTGTGCCCACCAGCTTTGTGCGCTATTTGAAGTTGCAATGTCCTCTCAGGGTCTGGGTTATCACTGACCTCCTGTAGAAAACCGCTACCATCTCTGGTACCCTTTTTGATTGGTCCGGAAGCACTGAAAAGTGTTTTTCAGGCAGCGCTGCAATCATTACTTGACCCGCAGTCACGAGATGTATAAACGATAAGGCCGAGGTGCGTGATCCTCGATTACTGCTTGCGGCCATCATTTTCTTTGACCGTAGCCCGTCCAAATGGGGAAATCTCAAAGTAGTGCCATTGGCCTACACGGTCATGTCATTTGGCACGCCTGGATGAGAGGCGCAAGCCACTAACTGGTCCCTGAGTGCGAATGGTGAGCCATCGTACCTTCGGTTTAGCGGTTGTGTGGGCCATGCTCGTGCACACTCCTAAGCTTTACGCCCTAATCGCATCCACGCGCGCCGGCGGAGTATTTGCTGGGAGCATAGTTAACATTCACGATCACAATGCTTATCTAGCCTCCGTGCAGGATGGGATGCAGGGCAATGTGTGGCGAGGGACGTTGTCCTTTACTACTGAGCCAAACTTACCACAATCTCTTCATTTTCTCCATGCTTCGTTGTTTTACCGTTTGTTGGGTTGGTTCTACGGATTCACTGGGCTCCCGATCAATCTGTTCTATCTGTTGACAGGCCTGATTTTGGCTCTGCTTGCGTTCGGCGCGTACAGAAGATTGTTCGCTGAGTGTCTGTCTGGTGGGAAGGAGCTGCGGCTTGCTACAGCATGCCTCTTCGTCTTTCCTGGTGTGCTCTGGGTGAACCAGCTGCTGCAAGAATGGCCAAATGCCGAGGCTCATGTTCCCGCTCATATTCTCTATGCCGAACTGTGGGGCCTTGCAAGCATGAACCCTATTGTTCACAATGTCTACATGCCCCATTTTGTGGCTGCGACTGTCTGTGTGGCGCTGTTGGGGCGCAAACTAGTGCAATGCCTCCGCGGCAGCAGTGCAGATTACCTTTTGCTCGCAGGATACAGCCTCTTGATTGCCTGGTTGTTGCCTTCGTTGGGCGCATTGTGGGTTGCAGTCGGTGCGTGTTCTGTCGGCTATGCGTTGGTGCGGTGGAGACTTGCATTGCGACACGGATCCTTGATTCTGCTTTCGTTTGTACCCGCAGGCTTTATAGCGCTCTGGGCTTATCAGTTCACATTCCGAAGTGAGTTCTGGGCCAAGTATATTCATCACGCCATCGCCATGACCGGAATCATCGACTTCTGGTTACTCGCGCTTCACTTAGGGGTCTTCGGGCCGTTGGCGTTGTGGGGCACATGGACAGCGTTCCGATCCCATTCGAAGCGAGACGCCGGCGCTGTGCTTGCCTCCATCTGGTTGGTGTGGCTTATTGCCCTTTCTCTTCCCGGTTTTACGGGGTCACCCCGCTTCATGGACGGAGCGTACCTGGCGGCGATTGTCCTAGCGAGCCGTGTGATGGCCGGGTGGAGGGCCGCTGGACTCGGGTGGTTAAACTTGCGGTTTGCGCTAGTTGGTTTTGTGATCCTTCCAGGAACGCTAATCACGTACACCTATCCGTGGATTGGGCACATCTTTGTCCACTTTGAAGATCGGAGGATTAATCTGCTCAGCTCTGATTTGTGGCCAATACGGCTCTCGAGCGATGAAGCTGAGGCGCTGGAATGGATCGAAGAGCACGCCGATGCAATTGATGTGGTGGTTGCTGGCCCTGTCTTTGGCAGCTTTGTTCCGGGTTTCTCGGGCGCACGAGTCTATTTGGGACATATTGGCCGGACGCTCGATTTTGATCGAAAACTAATTGCGTTGAAACAGCTCGATGTGCTGCGTCGGCTGCCCGGTCTCTATGCGCCGGACAATGTCTTGATTGTGGACACAACGCGAGAGCCACTTACACAGCCTGCAGAATTTCGGACTGAAACTGGTGATTCATTTTGCTCGATGCAGAGTTTCGCTCTCAAGGATGTGTCAGTGACCCAATATACATCCTGCTCATGATTGGCGAGCCTATCCCGATAGGCGGGATCAATGAAAATCCTTAATGACAGAGACATCGTTTGGATTTCTCGGCGTTCTCTGGTTGCAATTCAAGAACAGTTGGTGCCTCATCCCCGATCTCGTGTAACGGAGCTTCCGCTGAAGTGTGTAAAATTGCTCAAGGCCATACACCGCATGGTGGAATAACCACCTTGAATTCAGAACAAAGATCACCCGCTCGCAATACGGAATGGTGGATTGCTATCCGGCTGTTTGCGACGGTTTACCTTTTCTGCCTGCTCTGCATGGATTCCAGCCCTCACGGAGTGTTCACTGTAGTAAACAGGTTCCAGTACATAGCGTACGCATTGATTGAAGACCATACCATTGACATCAGTGGTGTGGAGAAGTCGTATGGAAACGTCACTGACGTGTATGAGGTTCGGGGAAGACGGGTTCAACCGGTTAATCCAGGAGTGAGCTTGCTTGTGACCCCGGCTTACGGTCTATCGTCCCTAATGAGTGTGGAGGAGCGAATTGGCGCTTTGGCAGGTTTGGATGCGGTCATTGCATATCAGGGCTTTATTTTTGCGCTGGCTCTCAATGCACCGCTAACTGCTGTTTTTGTGGTGTCTCTGTGGTTGACGTTGCGCTGGTTAGGATTGACTAGGAGGCTGTCCCTATTTCTTGCCATCTGGATGACCTGGGGGAGCATGGCAGCATACTATTTCACCGCTGGAACCAACGTTCAGACCGCAGCTGAAACGGCTCTAACGACCGTGGCTTGGTTATTCATTGTTGGGGTTGAATGCAATCGCAATCGAGGCGCGCGAGTGCCCATGTTTCTGGCAGGGTTGTTTCTCGGGCTTGCGATACTCGTGAATGTACCTGCTCTTCTAACTGTGGTCTTCACATTCTTCTATGTCATCATCCGGCACCGCATGATGATCTGGATATTCATCACCGGTCTTATTCCTGGCACCGCTGTTCTGCTCATTTACCAGTGGATTGCCCTCGGCAATCCATTCATGGACATCCCGTTCGCCTTCTTTCAATCAGCGGGTCTGTACCGTTTACCTGATGAGGTCAGCTTTGTTGATGTGGCCCTGGAGTTTCTCGCAGGCTGGCACCAGGGGCTAATCTGGTATTTCCCGCTGGTGACTTGCCTGGTATTCAGTTTACGAAATCGTAAGTTTGTGGTGTCTTTATCAGCAGTGTGTTGGATGCTGATCATTGGACATTGGTTGTTTGCCAGTTGGTACACGCATTTGTGGACACGGACCAGTGTACAGATTTCCTCTTGGCCCTGGCATGCAGCGCCAGGGCCAGGCGGGCCTAGGTATCTGCTCCCGATCATTCCGTTTGTTGCCGTACTGATAGCACAGCTTGACTTTCGCTCCGCCCATTTGCGTACATGGATGAGCTGGATGGGTGTTCTCGGTCTCTCGCTAAATATCCCAATTCTCATGTACCCTGCGGGCGGGCCTGTCTTCCGTAGCTTCTTATTGATGCTGAAACATGGAATGAATGTACCCCTTGCTCGTGCGGTGGCCCAAGTTATTCAGAGTGAAGCCACTGTATTTGTGTCAGACGCGACGATTTTGCTTACCTGGGCAGCTGTAATTATCGGCTTTGCTCTGTGGATTTGGAAAAGCGCTCGATTTCGAGACTGGGTTTTTGACGGATATATTGTTGACAGCGTATGACAAACAGAATCGTCTTTATGCTCGACTACAAGGGAGATCAACTGCAAATCGGCGGCACCCCTAATTACGTCAAGCTTTTGGCGCCGCGCGTGCGTGATGCTGGCTTTGATGTGCGCGTCGCCATGCCGTATTCTCCACGCACCGACGACTTGTTGGCGGGTTTGAGGAACGCCGCTGTCCCGGTAGATGACGTGGATACCTCACCGCAGGCAGGTCATGCGCTTCGCCGATTGCACACTGCCTACAGTTATTTCTCGGCGCAATGTCCTGATATAGTGCACTTTGTATTGCCATGGTGGAATGCCTGTGAGCCTGGCATTCTAGGTGCTCGAATGGCACGCGTGCCAGTGCGCGTGGCGACCTATCAAGCTTTTCCCGAAGCTATTGATCTGCAGCTATACGAGGGGGTTTCCGGTGCTGTACGCCAGCAAAGGCATCGGTTCACCTGTAACTCTGTGCATAAAGCCATTTCAGTCAGTGAACTTCATAAGCGAAGACTTGTAGCGAATGGGTTCTACTCATCTCATAAGATCACTGTGATCAAGAATATGGTGGAGCTGAATACTTTTGCGCGTGCGGATGGTTCCACAGGTTTTAGACGTGAGTGGGGTGTTGATGAGTCACAAGTGCTCATCACGGTAATTGGCTATTTTGAGGAAATTAAAGGGCATCGTTACTTGTTGCAAGCGCTTCCAAATATTCTTAGGCGACATCCCAATGTGGTGGTTGCGTTCGTGGGTGACGGTCTTTTGAAAGCCTCTCTTCAGGCCCAAGTGCGAGAAAACCAACTGGTGGAAAAAGTCGTTTTTGCAGGATGGCATGAAGATGTTCCTGATGTCCTAGCTGCTTCTGATTTGTTGGTATTGCCCTCACTATCGGAGGGCCTGCCCTTTGTCGTACCTGAAGCAATGGCGTCCGGATTGCCGGTGGTGGCTACAAGAGTGGGAGGAATACCTGAAGCCGTTGTTGAAGGGAAAACCGGTTTCTTGGCTGAGCCTGCTTCGGCTCTGGGATTGCAGGATGCGATAGTGAAAATGTTGCAGGATCCAGAACGTATGAGGAGTATGGGGAAGGCAGGTCAGGCGCGGGCTCGGGCAGAATTTGATGTAGAGTGGATGGTTTCCAAGACCTGTGAGATATACAGAAGTCTATTGGGTAACCCCATCTCTTAACCTGTGCGAGCCACTCCGCGAGATGTTTGAAATAAACATGAGTCCATGAGACATCGACCGGCGCCATCTGTGTTACCGTATTCGCAGATGAAGTTGCGTATGTTGCGCATCCGACGCTATTGGCCTGTGCACATCTGTGCGGTCTTGCTGCTCGTCGGATCAGTGACACACACCGCATTGGGTTATACCCACTCTGACTTGGCCGGACATGGATGGGGTACTGATGACGCCTACATCTCCTATCGGTATGCTCAGAACATGTACGAAGGCCATGGATTGGTATTTAATCCCGGTGAGCGCGTTGAAGGATATTCTAATTTCCTCTATGTATTGTTGTTGACGTCCGCGTTTCTTGTGGGCGCAGGAGATCAGATTTATTTGTTCTCTGTCGCTATCAACATGGTGTTGATCGTGGCAGCCCTGTATGTGTTTGCGAGGTACATCTCACGCTCTTTGGGAAACACTAATGGAGTTCTGGCTTCCCTATTGTTTGCCCTGGCCCCTCCGATTTGGATTTGGGTGGCGTCAGGTATGGAGACGTCGTTAGTTGTTCTCATCACACTATTAATGCTAGTCACAATCGAGCGCCTTGTAAAGGATCCGCAACAAAATGTAGTGCCGGCGTGCATCTTGATGATGCTTGCCATCCTTGCAAGAGCCGACGGATTCATTACTGTTGTTGTTGCAGTGGTTTGTCTGGCGGTGAGAGGCCGTTACAAAGCAACAATTTGGACCAGTGCTGTGTTGGCCGGCACCCTCACTGTGTATTCAGCCTGGCGCCTGAGTTACTATGGCGATCTCTTACCTAATACCTACTATGCGAAGGTTTCCGGCCCCCTGTTTGATCGCATTGCGTTCGCCATTCGTCAACTTTGGGGTATTGCCATGAATGAAGGCCTCTTTGTTTACCTCTTAGCTTTTCTGTTCGCTGCGGCGCCATTAGTGGTTGGTCATCTGCGCCGGAGCAAGATGGCCACAAGGGAATTGTGGGGGTTTGACACGATTTTTATCCCTGTATGGCTTCTATACTGGCTTTACATCGGTGCCGATCATTTTCAAGAGCGATTTCTCGTGGTGCTGTACCCGCTTGGTTTAGTGACGTTCTTTAGACATATTGTACCGGCTCTACGGCGAACTGGTCGAGCCTTTCTGGTTGTGCTGGTGATAGTGTTGCAGTTAAGAATGATCGTGTTGGACAATCGATTTCAATATACGTTTGATAAGCATGACCGCTACATCCAATTGGGGCAGTTTCTTGGTGAGCACTATTCCGGGAAGTTGTTAGCAGCGGATGCGGTAGGAAAAATCCCCTATTTCTCTGGTCTGCAGACGATTGATATGCTGGGGCTAAATGATCGGTACATTGCGCATACTGAGGCCACGTTCTTCGATGTAGGTCATAATAAATACGATGCGGACTACGTGATTTCTCGGTGTCCTGATTTGATTGTTGCATGGGTGCATGACGAGGACATGAACCTAGCGAGAGGTCTGACGAGGGAGAAGTACGAGGGTAAGTATCGACTTACGTATCTTGTAAATGCTTCTGCGCAATCTGCACAGGATAACATTGTAGAGGTTAGTGCCTTCTCCTCGTCGGCCATTGTAGATTTGTATGATGAAGGATATATCTTTGCTGTGCTTGAGAAAGTTCGGTGCCCAACAACTGTTCATGGCAACACGAATCTACTTGAATCCACTCTGATATTGTGATTTGGAGCAATCTGACGGGAGTGTCATGGTTTCTGATGCTTAGTATAACTCGGTTGCCGGTCCACAAAAAAACATCCGAGGTTTTTCTTCTTAATGTCTTGGGCTAGGTGGGCCTGGGCTCCCCTTGTAGTTTCCAGTCTAATTGACCCTTTGTCATCTTCGGTAGCGCAGTGGACGACGACTCCTTGGCAATGCTTGTTCCTCTCACTCTCCTGCATACCCTGACAGTGGTTGTGCCACCCGCTTTTGGAGTGCATGTCTGCAGAGTGTCGCAACCTTATTCTCATGACTTGAGCATGGATAATCGTTCCGATAGCCTTGCACAAATTGATTAACATCCATCTAGATTCTATGTCTCCACGTCATCAAAAGATGCTGGATGTCGGTGGGGGCGCATAACGACCATCAGAAGCGACTGAGATTCTGGTTCTGTTCGATTGCGATTATGTCCGAAAGTATAGATGTCAGACGGACTACTCGCGACTGGTGGATGAACAGTGGATGACTTTTGGTAATTGTCCTCGGCAACCGTGGCCCTACGGAGAGGACGAATTAGACTTCAGCCTATGCACCCACACCTTGTAATACCGTAAGGAATGGCTCTGGGTTTGTCTCGAACTGGTGCGTGTTTCAAAGGCAGGACATGTTGAATTCCCATCCTGTTTTCAAGAGAGCACACATAGCTTGGTGAGGCACGGCGTCACCGGGTGGCCACATTACACCTCTGGCTGATAGAGAGGACTTGGGCGAGGCCCTGTTGTTAATACCCAAACTGCATCACATGAATGGAACCCCAGATATGTTCTTCCCTGCCTCGTTTTGAAAACAGCAGGCTGCCAGTCACACATCCTTCTTCTGGTCAAGGGTCTTCAATGCGTAGGAATTGCTCATCTGCGTAGTGGATTGTAAGCGGGAACACATCTCTCAGCTTTGATGGTCATCGCACCTTACTGGTTCACATCCGGCGTTGTGTCCGCGATATTCTCGACCGCGGATATGGTTCCGGCTTCATCCCCCCCTGGTTAATTGTGGGCCGACATGTCCGGGCGACGGTTTGGCCCGTGCGAATCCAGTGGGGATGGCCCCTGGCGCAAACCAATATCATCATAGCGTCTGAGCACATCACGATTGACTGACCTCCTGTACTTCCAGCAAAATGAATCATTCGGACTCACCGAACGCTATCTGTTCAATCTGGCGCGAGGTGTTGACCGAAGCAATTACGATGTGCACATGATGTTTCCCAATGTTGCGGAGCTACGACAGTTTGAGTCATTGGCTAGTGAGGCAGTGCGTCTCCATAGCATGCCTACTGAGTTGGCTTCAAGCAGCATCCTTGGAATCGTACCCCGTCTTCTGCTCACTTTCCGCAAGCTCAAACCGGACATTATTCACTTTAATGATCCCGCCGTGGCCGGTATGCTCACTGCCCGAGCGCAGCGGCACACCCGTCGCGTGATTACGCACCACACCCCCGAACTAAACCGACGATACGGCTGGTCAGGGAAATGGCTCGAGAGACAAGCTTTTGGAGGTCATCCTTTTATCATATTTACGTCTGAGAACGATCGGCGGACTGGTATCGAGCGTGATGGCATCCGTGAAGAGAACAGCACCGTCGTCCCCTATGGTGTCGACGCATCCGCGTTTGGAGGGCAATTCAACAGAGCGCGAATATGCAGTGAGCTCGGCGTCCCACCCAGCCATCGCATTGTCGGCAATGTGGCTCGGCTTGCCCCGCAGAAAGGCCATGTTTGCTTAATCGAAGCCGCGAAGACCGTAGTATCTCAGGATAGCAAGGTAAGCTTTGTGGTGGTGGGTGACGGGGCTTTACGGGATGACCTGGCTTCCCGCGTGGCGCGCACTGACCTATGTGGACGGTTTGTGTTCACCGGGAAGCGCACGGACATTCCCCGGCTTCTGAGCGCCTTTGATGTATTCGTGATGCCCTCTCTGTTCGAAGGCTTGTGCATGGCCGTTCTAGAAGCCCTGGCAGCATGTCTACCCGTTGTGGCTACACCTGTCGGCGGCATCCCATCGAGCGTGGTTGAAGGCAAGACAGGCAGACTGGTGCCCCCCAGAGACGCAGATGCTCTCGCGGATGCGATCATGTGGATGCTGGGGCATGCAGCAGAAGCGCGAGAAATGGGTCTCAGGGGACGGCAGCTCGTGGAAAAAAAATTCACCATGGAAGCCATGCTCGCGGGGACCGAGGCTGTTTACAATCGGCTCCTATCCCGGCGAGAGAGCAAGGCCGAACTCGCATAATGGCCTCCCCGCGGGTCAGCGTCGTCATCGCCACTCACAACCGCGCCGGACTGGTTGGTCAGGCAATAAAAAGCGCTCTGGGTCAGTCGGTGCGGCCTGCGGAGATCATTGTCGTCGACGATGGGTCGAGTGATGCAACGCCGCAGATGCTTTCCGAATATGGAAACGACATTCGGATTATTCATCAACCCAACAGAGGGCGCTCGGCCGCCCGCAACGCTGGGGTCGAGCATGCACAGGGTGACATAATCACCTTTCTTGACTCTGACGATGTCTGGCTGCCGGAGAAACTGGAAAAGCAGCTAGCGGCCTTTGAAGTCAACCCGAGTGCCGGGTTGCAGCACACGTTTTCTGATGTGGTCGACGCGAAAGGGGCGCATCTTCCCCGAGAAACCCGCCACCGCCGCCAGCTCTATCGGCGTGCTCTGAGGCGTGGGTACACTTACGAGGGTATGAGCCAAGAGTGTATTATGTTTCTCTCGACGGTGGCTGTGCGCCGTGAGTGCTGGGCACGTGTTGGGCCAATGGACGCATCCATTCCTGCGTTTGAGGATTGGGACTGGTACCTTCGCGCTGCTATGCAGACTGAGATTGCCACGGTGCCTGAGGTGCTGGTACATTTCAGGAAGCACGCCGGAAACACATCATCGCAGGATTTCTTCGAGGGCCGGGTCAAAACCTGCCACAAGCATCTCGACCTGTTGACCGATCGGATGGATTCACCGCGGAAGGAGCGGACACGGCGAAACTTCTATGTACAACTTGCGGCCGCACATTACGTGCATGGCAACTCAAGCGATTCCGGGAAATGGATGTGCAAAGCCGTCGCAATAGACCCGGCGGTGTTCTTTCGCCCTTCGCATTTGCGCCATTCCCTGGCAATGTGTTTGTCCGAGGACATTCTTATGGGAATGCGACGGGCAAAACGCTGGATCACAGGTAGATGTAGCAACAATACCTCGACCATTGACAATCTGTGACGGTGCGGATTCAAGCTCATTGCTGTTAGACATTGATTGTTGTTTTCTGCATTACAAGATGCCCGATGGATAGATGTTCCATACAACTAATATGATTGCGCGATGACGAGGATTCGTGGCGCCTTAGTGCTTGTTATTTATTATCTAGTGTATTCACTGGTCTACATAGGGTGGCTATTTCACAAGTCGTCCAGACCATGGATGATCGGGTATTCAAAGGAGCACTTTGGTTTATTGATCATAATGCTGACGCCGTTTTTCCTCCCTTTCCTTCTGTCTTCGCTTGCCAAGACAGATGTAAGAGTATTCTCCAGTCTGAGTGCGCGATCTTCTGTGAAGAATATTGTGGTTTTGTTGATAATTCTTTATAGCGGATTTTCGACGCATTATTATTACACCCGACAGCATGAGTTCGATCCCTTCCTACAAATACCAGCGCCCGACATTCGATCCGAATATGGCGAGCACGAGAGTTTCCGGGTTCTAGTTCTAGGCGGTTCAACTTCTGTCGACTATCCTAGTCATCTGTGGACGAAGTTAGTTGAAGCTTATCCAGAGGTGCAAATCGAGATCATTGTCGGTGCACGGATGTGGTGGACTACAAAGCACTCGTTGATCGCGTACGTGAGTGATTATGAGAGATATGAGCCTGATTTAGTAATAATTATGCACGGCATTAATGATCTTGTTCGCAGCTGTCATGCGTCTAGTTATGCAGTAGGAGAGTATGAAGAAGACTACTCTCATTTTTATGGTCCATCCATCAATGGGGCAAAGCCACCTGTTTTTTTGCGACACTTGTTTGGGGGGTACTGGGCAGCACTACGAGACAATTGGTACTCGACTTTTAGATATATTGAAGAGGATTACCCGGTCACGTATTTCAAATCAATAAATCCTTTTGAAATGAACCTGAGCAGGCTTGTTAGGTATGTGGGCAGAGATGGCGATGGTGTGAATGTCATGTTGGTAACCCAACCAACTTTGTACAAGAAGTATATGTCCCGAGAAGAAGCTGCTATCACAATATTCCCTATGACATCCTGTGTTGACCGCAGTGATTTTTTTGGCATAGTTTACCCCTCGTCAGGGGCAATGCAAGAGGCAATGCAAGTCTTTAACGGCGTGGTACAACTTCTAGCCGATCAGACTGGGGTGTACTTGGTGGATGCAGCATCTGTAGTTGAAAAAAGCCGAGAAAATTTCGTGGATGATGTGCACTATACGAGTGTCGGACATAAAAAAATAGCAGAACGCATTTTTTAAGTGATTGTTATGCATAATCTGATTGGGCTACGTGATCCGTGATTTACTACTCAGTTAGAATGCCAGTCTGTTGCTGCATTCGGCATCATTTTCCAGGAATCTCAGGTTCGGTGTAGGTGAGGTACGGAGGCTGGTTCAGTAGTTGACAATCTATCCAGAGCGTATTGTTCCTGACAATACTCCAGTCGGCATTGTCGCGATACATCTAAAACGTTACGGGTTTGCTGGGTCGTATTTGGATGGTAAGCGTGTTCTAGACGTTGCATGTGGTGTTGGCTATGGGACAGGCTATTTGGCCGATGAAGGAAACCATGTGATTGGGGTGGACATTGATGGTGCGGCTATTGCGTATGCTCAACAGCGGTACGGTGGGCCTCGAAACACGAATTTTGTCATATCGGATGCTATGCAGCTGGGATTACGGAGCTCCCAATTCGATGCGGTCTGCTCATTTGAGACTATTGAGCATGTGGGTGATGTAGATGTGTTCTTGAATGAAGTGAGGCGCGTGTTGAGACCGCGTGGTGTGTTCATTGTCTCTACGCCCCGAGTGGCGCACAGTGACGCGCGCCCGGCAAACCCACACCATCATCAGGAATGGAACCCTTCCGATTTCGAGCAGCTTCTCCGCGCCCATTTCAAGAATGTGGATGTGTTCGGGCAGTCTCGCCGAGAGACGAGCACCGCCCGTTGGCTTAAGCGATTGGACGTACTTAGGCTGCGGACATGGCTCTTACCACACTGGTTGACGCGCCTGGTGGCGCAAGCCTCCGGTGTGCACGCCATGGCGGACTTGCATTCGGAGGATGTGTTCATTAGGCGCGGCGATTTTCACCGGGCCAGTGAGATTGTAGCGGTAGCCACCGATGAAAACCAGCGATACTGAGCAGTGGGGTGCCATTTGGCAAAACGATATCTCCAATTATGATGCAGCTGCCGTCTTAGCTGCAGTGGAAGAAGAAAGTGCCAGTGTGCGTTGTGAAAAAATTACCACCTATTTGGATACTCATCTGGGTGATTTGGGTGGAAAGCACACGATTGAAATCGGATGTGGGGGCGCTATCTACAGCCTGATACTCGCCAGACTGGGCGCGCGCGCCACGCTGCTGGACTACAGCCCGGATGCCCTCGCGCTTGCTGAACGCAATCTTGGCGCCCTAGACCTCGAGGGAGAATTGCTTCAGGCTGACGCGTTCAACCTTTCGTCACAGCTGCATGGTCGGTTTGACGTGGCCATGTCATTCGGCACGGTGGAACATTACCGCTATCCGCGCCGCCTGGCTATCTGTCAGGCGCACGTTGATTTGGCCAAGCATGGCGGTGTAGTCATTATCAGTGTCCCCAACGTGCTCTTCTTACCGCACGAGGTTCTGAAGCGGTTGTTGGCTGCGCGTGGAAAATGGTTTCTGGGATACGAAGGCAGTTTCTCGTGCATGGAGTTGCGCAGAATGGGTAATGCGCTGGGATTACGCGATGCACAAATTGTGGGCTCGTCGTGGCGCGCAGACTTGTGCCGTTATGTGAGAATTGTACGTGAGACCCGCACGTTTCGGAGCTGGTTCCCATGGTTAGATGCGCAGAATAGATCTGCGGTCCGACTAGCTCAAACACATCATTGGCTGGACGATCTTCTGGGGCATGACGTTGTGTTGCTAGGTGTAAAACAAAGCGCGGGATGACGTCATGCGCATTGTTTATACAGTATTGAATGGTCGGCTTGCGGGCGGACAGGCCATTTGCGGTCAGATGATGCTGGCCGCGAGAGCGGCCGGTCACCATGTCTGCCTGGTCACGCCTTCGCGTGGGGAATTCATCGAGCTGTGTGAATCCAAGTCCGTGCCCATTGTGCAGCTACCGATGGCACGGACATTTCACTTTCACCGCGCGTGGCAGTTTGCCCGCTTTCTCCGCGCGTGGCGAGCAGATGCAGTGCATTGTCATGCTGCCGTCACGGGCGCGATACTCACTCGTCTGGGCGCACGTCTGGCTGGCGTGAATATCATAAGTCACGTCCACATTGAAAACAAATATAGTGATGTGTGGTGGATACGTGCTGCACAGGTCCGACTCTACAATTTCACAGCGCGCTTGACAGACGAAATAGTGGCAATTTCTGAGGACACAAGCCACAGTTTAATTAGCCAGGGGGTGTCCCCGCGAAAAATCCGTGTAATACACAACGGTGTCGTTGAGAGTAGGGATACGAATGACAATGCGGCGGACAGAGCACGGAATGCGCTCGGGATTGAGGGAGATGGGCCCGTTGTCGGAACGGTAGCGCGATTGTGTCCGGTCAAAGGGCAGCGTGAATTTATTCTCGCAGCCCACCAGATTAGAAATGAATTCCCCCAGGCAAAGTTTCACATCATCGGGGAAGACATCGAGTTTGACGGGCACCATCGTCATGAATTGGAGCAATTAACCGAACAGCTGGATTTGGGTGGCTATGTGCAGTTCGTTGGCTTTCGGAGTGATGCTGCCAGACTCATGCACGCCTTTGATCTATTTGTGTTGCCATCATGGATAGAAGGTCTGCCGGTGACAATTCTCGAAGCGATGGCGGCGGGTAAACCCGTAGTTGCCACCTCGGTGGGCGGCGTGCCTGAATTGGTTCTGGATGGTGAGACCGGATTGTTGGTGCCGCCACACGACCCGGCACGTCTGGCCCAAGCCATTGTAAAGCTGTTGCAGCAGCCTGAAGCAGCGAGACGCATGGGTGAAAGCGGGCGTGAACGAGTGCTGAAGCACTTCTCCCAGAAAAAAATGCTGGATGACAAGTTAGCCTTGTACAAACTATATGAGACTGCGACAGCGCATAGTACAGACGATACAAACTGACACCGGATTGTGTGTGCTGCTAACTTTATTGGCAGGCGGCACACGTTGGTTTTTCTTTCAAGGACGAAATGCGGTTCCATTTGAGATTCAGGATGAGATCACATTGGTTTGGGCTCTTAAGGATTTTCTAACGGGTCATTGGTATGGCATTACGGGGCCTATTCATCGATTCGTGGCTTCATATGCTTTTTTGCCATTCTTTGGATTGTATTTTATCTATCACTGGTTGATTGGTGCTGTGAGTGGATTTGCTGGAGTGATTGAGTCGTTCTTACTGCAAACAGCACATGCAACGACTTCTATTAGTGTTTGGGTATGGGTTCCAAGACTTGTCTCATTGCTGAGTTTAGTTCTATCCGTGCCCTTGCAGTTTGTGCTTACAAAGCGGATTACGGGAAGCAAGCCAGTTGCATTCCTCGCCAGTGTTTTCATGGTTTTTGGCTTCACGCATCTGTACTCATCTTTTTTTGGCCTGGTGGATGGTCTCGGTTTCCTCGCCTTCCAGTTGGCCCTTCTCGGATTGATGGCTTATGTTCGGCGGAGGAGTGTCAGAACAACCATAATCCTTTCAACACTCTTGGCTTGTACTCTCTCAGTTCAATTGCTCAACACAGTGGTATTGCTCCTCTCTGGACTCTTGTATTTGATCGCAGTGCGCACAAAGCGCTTTGCATTTGACTTGGGATCAGTTGGCAAAGAGATCTTGATACTCGCTGGTGGAACTGTGACTGCTGTCATCATCATTAATCCCTTGACTTATCTGGCTACGTCCAACATTGTGCGGGAGTTCTTCTACGGGGTTGGCGAATGGGCGCCACGATCCTCCTGGAACCCAGTGGTTCATCTTGCGCACATAGCGCGCTTAGTTTTTGGTGAAATACTGGGGTGGGAATCGGCAATGTTGGTGAGTTTAGCTATTCTAATGTTGGCTGTTCGTCGTGGTCAAGCGAATGGGTCGTATTACTTCCTAGTCGTACCAATGTTATGTTCAGTGGTTGGAATCGCGTATCTCGCGGAGCTTACCTATGAGACAAATCTGCTGGTGCTGTACATTCCTGCGAGCATACTATCCGCATGGTTAGTCGTTGATTTGCTGCAATCGATTAGTCTCGAAACCCCGGCGGGCACCAATGTGTTGAGAATCTGGCTAGGGCTGCTCGTATTGACATTTGCGTTGGCTGGGCCAATTCAAGATTGGTTCAGCCTGTATCGAATGGCGTTGGCGGAAAGTACACGGTCTAGCGCCAGGAATTGGATTCAGGATAATTTACCGGCAGGTTCTAAGATATACATTGCGCCGTACACTTATACAGCCCCACTTATCAGCAGCGTAGCTCAATTGCAGCGTGAATTCCCATTCTCAGAATTGGCTCGTTGGAGAGTCGAAAGTGACACAGGTCGCGCATTGTCGCCAGATTATTATCTGATCACTGACTTGCAACTAGCTGTAGATCAAGGCATTGTACCTGAGTACTATGTTCGAACGGCATTTGCTGATTTGCGGGAGACCTGCTCGTGGCAACGTGTCTGGGCCATGCTGTTGTGCCCGTACAACCCGCTGCGCGGTTCCTTCCCGTACTTCAGCCAGATCAATCAGATGCCCGTTGATCCACCTGATTCTGAAATGGTGCTGTTGAGAGAATTTAATCCTATTTGCGCGCAGTCTGTTGGCCGTACTGTCTACATTAACTATCGCACCAATGTGCTCCGGAACAATGTGCGTTACCTGTGTAGGTTTGGTCCGATTATTCAGCTATATCGGCTTTCAGGTACCTTTGAGTCGGCGTGAAACAGGAGAGTGCTGTAAGACAGCCCATGTTTGCCCTTTCCATCTGGATGGTCGTGCTGGCTGGATTGTTGTCATTGCACTTTGTGCTGATCCCAAATTTCTTGCGGAACACAGGCTATTTCGCTACCTACTCACCTGTGATTGTCCAGCATGCGGATCCAGTCTTCACCCACATTCCAATCGTTAGGAAGCTCCTCAGTGGGTTGCCGGCATTTGGAGATCAGTTTGTTAGCAATGAAACTACACCGTCATTGGCTGTTTGGCCACGGATACCGTACTATTTGCTGGCGTTAATCGGTTGGCCTATTGCAGATCACTTGGATGCTCTCCCTATACTGGCTACGGCGTTGTTAACACCAGTAAACGCTGCGATTGTCTACAAATTTACTCGTCAGATCACTGGATCGATTACTGCTGGCGTTGTAGGAGCCACTGTGGCCTTAGCCTTTCGAGAATTGTTTGTACTGCAACCTTGGCATTGGATAGATAGCGTTGAGATGTCGAGATTATTACAGACCCCTTTCTTCTCCAACGCTATGGTCCATCCTCAGATTTCATTTATATTATTTTGTGTTGCCTTGATTGCATTGCACAAATTGCTGATGGGCCCCACGCGGGCTATATCTATCTTTAATGGGGTCGTCTATGGAGTGAGTTTCTATACTTACGTCTACCTGTGGACATTTCTAACAGGCATGTACGCTATCGTTGGCCTATATCTAATGTTACGGCGCGATCACGAGAGAATAATGTCGCTGGTCCAATCCGTCCTGATTGGCTTATTGGCTTCTGTGTTCTATTGGGTGGACGCGATACACTTTTTTGGGGAGCCCGGTTTTCTAGATTTTCAAGACCGATTTTCTCTTGGCAGGCGTCCGGATATGGCTGAACGGCTTGTCAACATACGACCACACTTGCTTACGCTGTTAGGACTTGTTCTAGCGGTGACCAAGCGAAATGTCCGATATGTAATCTTATTTCTTGCAACGCTGACAACAGAGCTAATGTGGAAACTTCCTATTGTGATTGGCCGCGATTACCAGAGCTTGCATTATGCTTATCATTTTTTTGGCCCTTTAGCTGCTGTCACTGCGGTTGCTGCAGTGCGCGAGCTTGCTCTCCGGTCACAGCTAATCATGTGCAAAGTTGTACGGCGCGTCTCAATCCTAGGGGTGATCGTCTGCATTTCATTGTTGATAATGTATCGTTCAGCAAACTATTCGGCCCGACATTATTTTGCTTTCGCCACCCCGATGACTGTTCAGGATGCGTTCAAGTATGTCCGGGATAATGTAGAGCCAGGAAGTGTTCTTCTTGCGGCGGATCCGGAGGTCAACATGCGGGTGCGGAGTGTCGCGCCTGTGTACGTATATGTACCGTCGGGTTTCGGGGCACTTGTGACGACCGACGAAATGTTGAACCGCGCTTCGGAAATGTTGCATTTTTATGGCATTACTCCAGAGAATATGTTTAGCTATGAAGGAGAGCATGGACAGTCTCGAAATCCATCCGTTTCAGGATTGATCGTCCCAGAATTGTATTTATTTAATGGATCCAACAAGTATCTTTCTTTTGATGCTCGGCGACAAGCTATTAAGGATGCATATCAATCGCGTAATGTGGGAACCCTCAGTTACTCTGCAGACATAGTATGGTTTGGACCGTACGAACGGGCTTTGGGACAAGGGTTCTTCGATGACAGAGAGGGATTGGAACTGATATACAGTAATGATTCAGTGCGTCTATACGAGGTTGTCTCGCGACATGCCTTGGGTTGGCAGTAGGTCTCCTCACTCCGAATTTCAAACCCATGCTTATTGGTGTTGACGCAATCCACCTTTGCCGCAGCCAGAAGGGCATCGGGCGGGTGGAACGCAGTATTATTCAAACGCTTTCCCGACGGTCGCATGCTCATCATTTTATTGTTTTCCTGGATCGTGATCACATTTCCCTGGGCCTTCCAGTTTGCCCTGCGATTACCTATGCTGTCGCCTCCGCAGGTAGCCTGTTGGTGTGGGAGCAGCTCCAGTTGCCACGATTGGCACGCCGTTACCAAGTGGATACCCTATTATCCTTTTCCGATCGCATTCCGTTGGCGCTTGTAGGTTGTGTCGTGCTGTATTTATTTGAGATTCCGGATTATCGCAGAGAGATAGCGCTAGCCGATGAAAGGGTAGATGTTTATCAACGAGCGAGCGATACAATCACTCGGCTTCTCTTTCCCTATTCTCTTAAGCGCGCAAAACGTGTTGTGGTTGCATCTCGTGCAACCGATCGCGACCTAAGAACTCGATACCACCTGCCAGCATGGAAAATTAGCGTTGTGCCCGCCGCCGCGGATTCGCGTTTTCAGCCGCATCCTGACATCCTGCACCGGGGCATGGTGCGCGAACGTTTTGGTGCCGAGGATGGGTACGTTTTACATTTCTCATCTGGAGATCTGCGGGAAAATACTCCGCTGGCGCTGCGTGCCTTCGGGCAGGCGGAGATTCCCCCGGCAATGAAGATGATCCTTGTAGGAAGTGGGGCTTTAGAGCATGAAAGTGTTTCCGCGACCGTTGATGCCTTGGGTTTGTCGGAACGGGTGCTGTCATTGGGGCATGTGTCGGAAAGTGACCTGGTAGATTTGTATCAGGCGGCGGATGTTTACATTGATCCCTCTCTGTTCGAAGGGTTTGGTTTGCAAGTGCTGGAAGCTATGGCATGCGGCGTGCCGGTAGTATGTTCCAACACCACCTCGTTGCCGGAGATTGTGGGGGATGCGGCGATTACCTGTGATCCTAATAACGTAGAGGCCTTTGCCACTGGTCTTGAAGTGATACTGAATAATCCTGGGCAGGCTCCAGCAATGCGTGCAGCTGGTCTAAGGCAGGCAACTCGATTCTCGTGGCAGCGCACCACGGGAGAACTGGTGCAGCTATGCGAGCGCGCCGCGGCTTGATGGTGGCCCGGTGAAGACTGTGGCCCTACCGGTCCGCGTTGCGCTGCTGACCGAAATAATTTCACCGTATCGCATTCCGGTGTTCAATGAATTGGCTGCAGATGCGCGTGTTGAATTGGACGTACTCTTTTTTTCTGAGACGGAGGCACGGCGGAATTGGGGTATTCCCTGGAACAAAATGCGCTTCCTGTATCGTGTGTTACCAGGTTTGCTGGTTGCACACCGCTATCAAGGAGGTCCAATATTCCTTAATCCTGGCATCATGTCTGCGCTGTGGCGGGGGAAATACCAGGCCGTCATTTGTTTTGGGTACCATCATCCTACTATATGGCTGGCGCTACTATGGTGTCGGTTAGCGCGTGTGCGGGCGTTGCTGTGGAGCGAGAGCACCCAGAGAGATGCACGTTTGTCCGGCACGCTTGTCAACGGACTGAAGCGACGTCTGATTCAGTGTTTCGATGGGTTTGTCGCTGCGGGCAAGAATCAGGTGGACTACCTTCGCTATCTGGGTGCGCCTGCTGAACAAATCTGGGTTGCGCCGGACGCGGTCGACTCAGACTTCTTCACTACTCAATCTAGAATCTGTCGTGAACGGCGAGTAGAGATCAAACGGTCTCTTGGAGTGCAGGGGCCAGTTGTCCTGTATGTTGGCCGGCTACTAGACGCGAAAGGTATTCTAGAACTACTGGAAGCCTTCGAAGAGGTGGTTAGCCGACAACAGGCGACACTGTTTCTAGTCGGTGATGGTCCGGACCGCTTCCGCTACCGGGAGATCTGCCGCGAACGTGAAATGAACTCGGTTCGCTTTGAGGGTGTTCGCTCGCAGCAGGACCTACCCCGTTATTATGGCATAGCAGATGTGTTCGTATTCCCTACCCACAGTGATCCCTGGGGGCTCGTTTTGAACGAGGCCATGTGTGCCGGGCTTCCCGTCATCTGCTCGACGGCGGCGGGTGCGGCTGCTGATCTGGTGCGGCCTGGCCACAATGGCTTCGTGCATGAGCCTGGGGATGTTGAAACACTAAAAGGGCACATGTTGACCGTATTGGGTGACGACGGGCTGCGCCGGAGTATGGGAACGGCTTCCCGCGAAATCATTGCGAGTTTCAGTCCGGCGAAAATGGCACAGGGGTTTAAGGAGGCCGTCTTAAGTCCAACTAATCAGGCTGATGCAGGCAATTAAGCCAACTAAGATAAGAATGCCGCGAGGCATGAGCTGGGTGATTCTGGCTGCCATACTGTTTCTGATGCTGACATCCCTGAGGATGACTGAATCAACCTCTCGCGTTGTCGTTCTTGTACGCGACAACTTTTTGGGGCCAGTGCGGGCAGCACTGTTTTATTTACGCTGGGTGCCGTTGTTCGTCCTCGGAGCAGCTGCGCTCGCAATAGCGGTTTGGAATCGCTCACTGCCACGCCTTCCCAATAGAGTGGATGCAGTCATCCTTGTCTTCATCGGCCTCGCGCTGCTGTCAGCCCTATACTCGATCGACCCTGAAATCTCCGTTCTCAGGGGACTTTCTGTTCTCCTCATGTATGGAGCGGTATTTTGGGGTGTCTGGATTTATGCGGATGAATTCGGTGCAGCAGCGGTTATGCGGATCATGGTTGCGGCTGCTGGAATTGTAATAGGATTACATGTTGTCGTCGCTCTTTTCGATTTATCTGGGTCATTCCCTTATTCGGGAAGGTTCAGAGGTTGGGCATTGAACCCGGGAACAACGGCTGGAGAGGTAGCATTGCTGCTGCCGCTGGCTCTGTGGCACGCTTTGGGGAGGCCCCGTTGGCAACACTGGATGTTGGTAGGGACAATGATTCTGGTTCTGATATTATCACAGACTCGTTCTGAAATTTTCGCCGCACTGGTTGGCTCTCTGTACTTCTTACTGCGTGTACGGTCGCATAGGAAATTGTTTGTGATTTTCTCCGGCGTGGCCGTACTGGTGGTATCGCTTGCGTGGGTTGAGATAGGCCCTAGGATATTTTTTAGGCCAGTATCGAATGCGCAAATGCCTGTGGCGCTAGATGAAGACACTCTTGTTGCGGATGGTGAGGAGACGGAGGTTGGAGAGGAGCAAGTTACGGGCAACAGGGAACCGTGGTATCGTCGTCACAATTCGCGCACTTTTACCGCAACAACCCTAGCTTTACGTACAACTAAATGGGCACTGGGGGTGAAATATTTCTTGGAACGTCCGTTGCTGGGATTTGGTTTTGGCACGGAAGAGCAATTGTTCGCCCTCCACGGTGAAGACGAACATACATATCAAACAAGTGGTGCCTACATGCACAATTCTTATCTGGGGTTGGCGTTGCAGTTGGGATTATTTGGTGCTGCTCTATTCTATGTGCCGCTGGGATTGTTGACCTTGCGCGAAATTCGCTTTGCCACTTGCCCGCAATCCAACTTGATGCGTAGCGCGCTCCTTGGTGTGGTGCTGACAGGCATGGTTGCCGGATTGACTGCTAGTGATCTGTACTCGATGGGTAACCCCAAATGTTTCGTTTTTTGGACTAGCACCTTGTTGCTGGTGCGGTGCCATTACGCGAAAGAGTCTCGCGGCTTGCCATGCGGAGTACAAGGTCCAGGAGATTAGTGGATCTGTGTTAGACGTTCCTTATTGAGCGTATGCAAGTGATCGAGCCAACTAAGATGAGAATGCCGCGATGCATGAGCTGGGTGATACTCGCTGCCATACTGTTTCTGATGCTGACATCCCTGAGGATGACTGAATCAACTTTGGGATCAGTGCGGGACACACTGTTTTATTTGCGTTGGCTACCTCTGGTCGTTCTCGGATCAGCCGCACTTGTAATTGCGGTGTGGAATCGTTCACTGCCCCGGTCGCTCAATAGAGTGGATGCAGTCATCCTTGTCTTCATCGGCCTCGCGCTGCTGTCAGCCCTGTACTCAATCGACCCTGAAATCTCCGTTCTCAGGGGACTTTCTGTTCTCCTCATGTATGGAGCAGTTTTTTGGGGCGTTTGGGTTTGTGCGGATGAATTCGGTGCAGCAGCGGTTATGCGGATCATGGTTGCGGCTGCTGGAATTGTAATAGGATTACATGTTGTCGTCGCTCTTTTCGATCCAATTGGGTCGATGCCTTACTTGGGAAGATTCAGAGGCTGGGCATTGAACCCGGGGACACCGGGTGGAGCGGCCGCGCTGCTGCTGCCGCTGGCTCTGTGGCACGCTTTGGGGAGGCCCCGTTGGCAACACTGGATGTTGGTAGGAGCAATGATTCTGGTTCTGATATTGTCACAGACTCGTTCTGAAATTTTCGCCGCACTGGTTGGCTCTCTGTACTTCTTACTGCGTGTACGGTCGCATAGGAAATTGTTTGTGATTTTCTCCGGCGTGGCCGTACTGGTGGTATCGCTTGCGTGGGTTGAGATAGGTCCTAGGCTGTTACCACAAGGTACGGACATCCTTACAGACCTTTTCCCCGAGAAGGTTGCCTCATCAATGGTGACAACTGTGGAAGCTGGGGATGTGGAGGGCACGGGGGCGAGTATTGCTGGCGCTGGTGTTGGGACTGGGGATGTGGAGGGCACGGGGGCGAGTGGTGTTGGCGCTGGTGTTGGGACTGGAGATACGGAGAGTGCGAGGGCGAGTGATGTCGGGGATATAGAGACTGCACTCGACCAATGGTCCGAGACTAAAGTGCGATGGTATGATCGCGAAAATCCACGCAATGACACTGCTATAACATTGTCCAATCGGATAGGAAAATGGACACTGGGGGCGCAATATTTTTTGGAAAGACCGCTGATGGGTTTTGGTTTCGGCACTGAAGACCAATTGTTCGATTTATATGGCATGCGCCCTGTTGAATATGTGTACACTGGTACTTACTTTCACAATTCCTATCTCGGTTTGGCGCTCCAGTTAGGATTAATGGGTGCTGTGTTATTTTATCTGCCACTTGGGTTGTTAGTCTCACGCGAAATCCGTTTTGCCAACCGCCCGCCACCCGACTTGATGCGCACGGCGCTCATGGCGGTGGTACTGACAGGCATGGTTTCCGGTTTGTTTTCTAGTGATCTGTACTCGATGGGAAACCCCAAGACTGTATCTTTCTGGATATGTGTCATGTTACTGCAACGGTGCAATCACAGTCCCGTGGTGAACAGTGATGTTGGAGGCTTGCTGGGACGAACCACTAGGCAATACAAGTGCTAATTGCGACGAGATAAGCTTTTGGAAGTCTTGCTGAGCCATTGGAGCGTATGGCTCATCATGTACGTAGGCTTTGCACTTCGGATGGGGGTAGCTTTTTATGGCCGGGGCGATGCAGTGGGAATCGAGCTTAGGGGCGATGCATTGCATGACTTGGCGGCGCAGAACATCCTGTTGGGCAATGGTTTCACTATATCGGTCGGAAGGCCCTATTCGTTCAATCCTCCCGGATATGCGGTCTTCCTCGCTGGTGCATATTTGTTTTTTGGTCGCAATTGGTTGGCTGTGGGCTACAGCCAAGCTGCTGCGAGTATGTTGGCAATAGGCCTGATCTATCTGATAACGAGAAGGATGTTCGGCAGAGGGGCAGGCATTTTGGCCGCTTCAATGGCTGCGGTATATCCTTACACAATTTACCATTCAAGTCGTGTGATGGATACAACTGTCTTCACGCTCGTCTTGTTGACAGCGGTTTGGATGCTCGTCAAGGTCTGGCAAACGGGTAAGCGTAAGGATTGGCTTTGGTTGGGTTTGGTCGTTGGAACGGGGTGTCTGGTTCGAGCCACGATGCTGGCTGTGCTAGCGGGCATGCTGTTGTGGCTGGTCCTGACGTTAGGTTGGAAAAAAGGCGGTGGCGCGGTTGCCTCGTGTCTCGCAGGCGTTGCACTCATCATTATGCCATGGACGTTTCGAAACTTGTACGTGGAAGGAGCGTTAATCCCCATTGATTCAAAAGGAATGACCAACATGTACATCGGGAACAATCCGCTAACGTTGCAGTATATGCATCAAGGCGTTAGCTTAGACACTTTGTGGCACGATGAACGCTTGATGCAGGTACCTTCTGGACTGACAGCAGCGGAAGAGGAACAATGGTATTTCCTGCGGGTTGTAGAGTTTGTCAAGAGTGAGCCAGGCACGTTTGCCGAGTTGCTACGAGAAAAATTGATTGCTTTCTGGAGTCCGCGGATCAATCCTAAGATCGCTCAACCATTAAATTCTTCTTTTGCTTACGTTCGTGAGTTTTCCTATATGATAAGTTATGTCACTCTGCTTGGCTTTGCATTCGTGGGTGTTGCAGCCTCGGTAAGACATAGGCGGGAAACTACGCTATTCTTGTTTCTGTGCGTGCTGTACACATTGGTCAATATCCTTGTTTGGGCTAGCACGCGACTGCGAATGCCTTTGGATTCTCTGCTCGCAGTGTTTTCAGGCTATGGCATGCTACGTGTCATCTCTTATAAAGTGCGGTGATGCACATCTTCTTCGTCACTCAATACGACCCGTTGAATCCGGCCGCTGGCGGCCCTGTGTACAAAGTGCGTGCTCTAAGTGACCACTTGGCTCGACGCGGGCATTCGGTGGCTATCATTGCGGCTGCGGCGGGTAAACATTTCACAAATGACAACCAACTGCATGTGAGGGAAATGGATGGCCGGGTCAATGTCATTCGCCTGCGTACGCTCTGTAGATACCGTGCCGTTACGATCAATCCAGCAGTCTGGTTAGTGGCGCGCCGGGAGATGCCGCGCGCGGACGTGGTTCATCTTCTCGGTTTCTACGATCTCTTGGGCCCGGTAGTGGCGCGAGTTGCGCGGGCACATCATGTTCCGTATGTGCTGGAGCCAATGGGAATGTTGACCCCGATTATCCGCAGCTTACGAAAAAAAAGACTATATCATCGTTGGTTGGGACGTAGACTTGTGGAAGGTGCCGCGCGGGTGGTGGCGACCTCATCGCAAGAAAAGGCAGAACTTATTCGTGCTGGAATCTCTGCTAGTTCCATTGTCGTACGCCGCAACGGGATTGAACTGACAGAGTTTTCTGCGTTGCCGGAGCGTGGTCGCCTGCGGCTCAGGCTTGGGATTGAACCTGACGAGCGTGTATTGCTTTATCTGAGTCGCATATCTCCAAAGAAGAACCCTGTCATGTTGCTGCGTGCATTCGCGGAATTGAACTTGCCCGACACGCGTTTGGTTGTAGCTGGCCCAGATGAGAATGGCTATCTCAAGCAGCTTGAGAGATTGGGAACATCTCTAGGTCTTGACCGGAAGGTATTTTTTACTGGCCCGCTATATGGAGAGGATAAGCTTTCGGCGCTGGTAGATTCTGATCTTTTTGTGCTTCCTTCTAATAACGAGAATTTTGGGAACGTTATAGGTGAAGCCATCGCTGCTGGTACACCGGTCGTGATTACGGATCAATGTGGGATTGCCCCATTTGTTCGCGACAGAGCCGGACTGGTTGTGCCAGTTGAACAGTCCGCCATAAGTGATGCGATCGCCACTCTGCTGACAGACGCAGAGATGTACAAGACTTTCACTGATGGGTGCAAGGATGTGGTCAAAGGTCTGTCATGGGAGCAGCCGGTTGAGCAAATGGAGACGCTGTATGCTTCTCCAACCGCTCGGAATTGAGGGCGTCTTCCTGCGATCCAAATGCACTGCTTGCGAAGATTGCAGAAAAACCGTCGTTATTCCCCGATTTGCAATACCACTGTGCCTGTCACCAGGTCTTAGATCGTTGACCAAATGGTCATGTTTGCTTATTGTTATTGCACGAGGACGAACTGTTGGCTAGGGTCATAATGATTTCGTATGAAACAGGGTCACCAGTCTGGTGAACCATTGTGGAGAATTGGGGGCTACCCGATTAGCCGGGACGATTGTGGCACATGCCTTGACTGTGGTTGCGGCTACATGAGCATGAAAATGCGTTGGAGACATATATTTAACAAGCATGTTATTGTATGGGGTACAGCGCTGACAGTCTCCTATGCCGTGGTTTATTCAGGTGTTCAACACTTCAGTTATCCGGACGTTGGCAGTCAGAGTGATGTGCTGCGATACGTAGAAATATATCGTGGTGAGAAATCATTCGGGCACTGGCAATATAGGGTCCTGACTCCGTATCTTGCTAGAGCCATTCCCGACCCCCCAGCCTCCTTTTTCAATGTGCAGCGTCAGGTGACTGACGCGTGGTTGGTCAAGGTGAAGTTTGGTCTGGTCAACTGCGCATTTCTGGCGGCAACGATAGCTGTGATGTTCTATTATCTTGAAGCATTGCGTTTCTCCAGCCTAGAATGCATGTTCGGTATGCTGCTCTTTGCGACCGCTCGACCGGTGATACAAAATGCCGGCATTCCTATGGTGGAAGTCAGTAGTTACTTTTTCGAGGTACTTCCTTTGTATGCGATTGTGACGAACAATCCACTCTTGTTGGCTGCTTCCTTTCTGGTTGGCGTTTTTGCTAAGGAGACGACCCTCATTGTCGTACCGTTGGCTCTCATTTTTTTCTGGTCGGGCAGCCTCTGGCGTACAAGTGTACTAGTCCCAGGTCTTTTGGCTTACTTGGGTTTTCGGTTTGGATTGCAGATTGACCCTTCTGAGAATTACTTTAATTTTTCCGGGGGGTTGTTCTCGACTCTGTCAACGCAACTACGCTTTGTCGCCAGTCTCAACGGTGCACTGGAATTCGGATCGTCTTTTGGTTTCCTTTGGCTGCCGGCTATTTTTGGGTTCTTCCGTGCTCAGATGCCGAGGTGGTTCAGGAGCTGGACCGTGTTGCTGCTGACGGCTAGCGTGTTGATGGCGATGCTCCTAGTTGGCGGCCAATATCCCGGCGGTAGGGCAATATTCACGGCGTTCCCGGTTGTCATCCCATGTGCGCTTTGGGGAATGCGGAGAGTTCTTCCAATCGGAGCGAATGCATCACACCCTTGACCATTCCATGACGCAGTTGACAAGGACAATGTCCATCCGTAGGCTGCTCCTGCAACACCCTAGAATAGTAATAGCCTTGATCGTGGTCGCCGCCGTTGGCCTGCGCTTAACTGTGCGGCTCGTTCGTGGCGAGCCCTCTTTTTGGGAAGGAGGGTACGACTTCTATCATCTGTATGCTACCAACCTGTTGGACGGCGATGGATTATGCTTGGATGAAGGTCATTGGCCAGGCAGCCTGCCAGGACTAGGGCCGCGGTGTGCTTTCCATCCTCCGGTTTACCCGTATTATTTGGCGCTCGCGATGTTTCTTGGAGCAGAGAATGAGTTTCTCTCTATTGCAGTGATGCAGTCTCTCGTAGGTGCTGGTACTGTCTTTTGTGTCTTCCTTGTGGGCCGTGAAATGTTCGATGCACGAGCAGGAATGCTGGCGAGCCTGTTTGCTGCGGTATACCCGTACTATGTTTGGCACGACACCGCTTTGCAGGAAACTAGTGTCCTAACTTTCATGACTGTTCTATCTGTGGTTTTGTTTTATAGGGCAGTGCATAAAAGTGGTGTCGTTTCCACGGCTATGGTTGGGCTCAGCTTGGGTTTGGCAGTGTTGACAAAAGCTTCTTTGGCTTCTTTTGCCTTTCTGTTAGTTGCGAGCATGGCTCTGTTTGTGCCAGGTGCACTCCGCACACGGTTGCACCAGACAAGTGTCTTGTTACTTGCTTTTGTTGTTACGCTTAGCCCGTGGTTGGTCAGAAACTTTAACCTGTTAGGATCCCCTGTGCTTACGTCAGCGGCCGGAAAACAGCTATGGCTGATCAATAACCGCTACTCGTTTCGTCATTATCCCGCAAGAAACATAGATTTAGATTTCTCGGAGGCGCAGGCCAATCTGGTTGTCTCCACTGAATGGAGTCAGTTGGAGGCTCTCGCTGGCGATGAACTGTCGCAGCAGAGATGGTTTCTTAAGCAAGGCCTTGATTTCATTCTACAGAATCCGTTTCTGACGGCGCAGCGCGCGGTTGTCAAAGTCGTGGCTGCATTCTCGTGGGAATTTAGTCCGGCCAAGGAGGGTTTCTTTCAGGCAGCATATTTCCTTTCCTATTTCCCCATCTTCACACTCGGGATTATTGGGGCTTTGCTCAGCCGAAGGCTATGGCGGGAGCAGCTGCCGGTTTACCTGCTATTCGTAGGATTCGTTTGGGTTACGGTTGTGTTCCATGCACACACCAGCCACAGAACCTACTTGGATGTTTACTTGATGATTTTTGCTGCATATGCAATCATGATTGGTCGTGCGAAATGGAAAGCAGCGCTCATTCGTGATGTTTGACATCTCTTTGGCGCCGCGCCGATTAGACTTTCGTCTTCTCGCATCCGCCCAGTGGATCACAATCGGTCTGATCGTGGTGGGCATTATTGGCCGCCTCCCGTTCGCAGCGGCTCCATTTGTGAACCTCGAGTACTTTTACTACCAAAGCGCCGAACTAATCACAAATGGCCTGGGGTTTCAGGCTGCCCTGAATCATCTTTTCCAAGGTTTTAACAACCCGTTGGGCAGTGTCTTGGCCGTTGGTGGAGCGCAGTATTTGTTTGGGGTGAGGGAGTGGTCTAGCCGACTTCCGTCGATGGTGGCTTGGCTGATTGGCGTCGGTGCGGTGTACTTGGGTGCCCGGAAGCTTTGGTCACCGTCCGTGGGTGCACTGAGCGCGGCAATCATGGGGGTTAGCCCGCTCTTCTGGGTCTATGGTGGCATTGCCTATCCCGATGTGCCATTTACTGCTCTAATAACCATTGCCATGTTGGTCGCTGGCTGGGCTGCTCATCGACGTAGTCTGATCTTGCATGTGTTGGCGGCCATGTTATTGGGATTGTCGACACTGACCCGTTACAACGGGCTTTTATTTGCTCCAGTCATTGCACTGTTTGTGATGCTAGTTGTTCTTGCCAGGCAGGGAGACAATTCTAAATCAAGTTGGTTTGTTGAGGTGTTGAAGATGTGGTTGCTTTACGCTGTCATCAGTGGAGCCATTGTTCTCCCGTATCTGTTATGGACTAAACAGGTTGCGGGGATGATCTTCCGGCCAGGTTTTGTGCTAGTCGCGCCGAATGAACTATTGTTTCACGCCGTAGCTGCAGTGCCGCGCCTGGGCGGCTATCTCATCTGGTTGGGCGCTTTTACGCTACCCTTAGCCCCCTTTGTGATTTGGGAATTCTTGACGTTATGTCCCAAAAAGAAGATGCTACGAATTGTAGCTTTCACACTGCCAGTAAATGTGTTGGTGATTGCTGCTGTGCATAATCTAGAGGGCAACTACAACGAGCTCTTCGGGGAAATGCGGTTGGGTTGGTTGGAGCGATTATTGCCTACGTTGTTTGTCTTGATACTTCGGTTTTGCCTCTTGTGTGCGGGAGAAATTTCTGTGGTTGGATTAGTACTTTGGGGAAAGGAACGATTATGGCCTAATCGTTATTTAGCATTGTGGCTTTTGATACCTCTCGTGACACATTCTTTTTACAGGATGACCCAACGTTATGCAATGTTCTTCTTTCCTCCACTGGCCATATATCTTGCTTGGCTCGCTGTTACAACATTGAGGTTGGGAAAGAGGCGCGCACTCGCGATTGTTCTTGTTAGCGGTTACGGAGTTGTATATCTGGGTGTTGGGCTGTTTACGAGCGCTTATTTTGCTAACGAGGGGCATGCTGCCGCAGACGTGGCCGAATACATCAATGCAAACAACCTGAGTATTTCGGCAAGCACACATAATCCGGTGCTAGCGAATTCAGCTTATTTGGTGGACGAAGCGCGCTTTGCGAGACCCAGCGACTCGCCAATTTACGAAACCGTCGCAGTGAGTAGGAACGTGCTGATCCACAATGCCATGTACATACGTGACGTCAGGCTGCTTGGCATCCTAATGAAACGCTACGCAATTGTAGAATCTTAGCCGTGCGCCAACGAACTCCATGTTTATTCTAGGCATAAACGCCTACCACGGAGGTGCGTCGGCCTGCATCATCGAAGACGGGCAGCTAATCGCGGCCGCCGAAGAAGAACGCTTCACGCGCGTAAAGTACTGGGCCGGCTTCCCAGAGAATGCCATCCATTACTGCCTGAATGAAGCCGGAATCGGCGTTCATGACCTCGACCATGTCGGCATCTCGCGTGATCCACGTGCCAATCTCTTGCGGAAGGCTAAATTTGCACTCCGACAGTTTCCACGGCCGCGGTTTATATTGGACCGCGCCAGGAATTTTCGCAGAGTGGGAAGTCTGGAGCGCGTTTTCTGCACGCTGTTGCGCGTGGCCCCAGCCAAGCTTCAGGCTGAGTTCCACAATGTGGAGCATCACCGTGCCCATCTCGCCAGTGCCTTTTTTGTTTCTCCGTACGAGCGAGCCTCTGTTCTCTCGGTGGATGGCATGGGCGATTTCAGCAGCACGATGTGGGGCGTGGGCGTCGGGTCCGATTTGGAGGTGCACGACGCTATCCACTTCCCGCACTCAATTGGAATAGTTTACACGGCTGTCTCGCAGTGGCTGGGTTTCCAGCAATATGGTGATGAAGGCAAGGTGATGGGGCTGGCGCCTTACGGCAAACCACTTCATGTGGACAAAATGCGCAGAATCGTGCGCGTGCAGAGTGATGGCACGTTTGAGGTTGATCAAGGATTCTTGCGCTACCGGGCGCGGGGAGGCACCATGACGTGGACGGGCGGCCAGCCGACAATCGGCCAGCTTTTCTCCCGCCGGTTCGTGTCCACATTCGGCGCACCGCGTGCACCGCGTTCTGAAATCACATCCTATCATCAGGATGTGGCCGCCTCGCTACAGGCTGTCATCGAGGAAGCCGAGTTTGCCTTGGTGCGCAAGTTGCGGCGGGAAAGCGGGCTGGACGCTCTGTGTATGGCGGGCGGCGTGGCATTGAACAGCGTGTTCAATGGCAAAGTGCTGCCTGGGACCGACTTCACCAACATCTTCATCCAGCCCGCAGCTTCTGATGCAGGTACCGCACTGGGTGTGTGTTACTACATCTACCATCAAATCCTGGGTCAGCCGCGCATTTATGAAATGAGCGACGCCTATACCGGGCCATCTTTCGCGAACAGCCGAGTGCAGGCGATCCTAGAAACGGGCAACCTCCACTACGAGACTTTCGACTCCACCGCTATCGCACGCAAAGCGGCGGAGCTGGTGGCGGACGGGAAAGTGGTCGGCTGGTTTCAGGGACGTATGGAGTGGGGTCCGCGCGCATTGGGCCACCGCAGTATCATCGCCGATCCCCGCCGCGCCGACATGAAGGATATTTTGAATGCGCGCATCAAACAGCGTGAGAGTTTTCGCCCCTTCGCGCCGTCAGTGCTCGAGGAGGCCACCGACCAGTACTTTGACCAGAGTTATCCTGACCCCTTCATGTTAAAGGTCTACAACGTGTTGCCGGAGAAGCGTGCTGACATCCCCGCCGTGACGCACGTGGATGGATCCGGACGGTTGCAAACCGTGCATCGGGATGGCTCGCCGCTCTACTGGGAACTGATCAACGCATTCCGCGAACGCACCGGCGTGCCGGTGGTGTTGAACACCAGTTTCAACGAGCAGGAACCCATTGTCTGCACTCCAGAGGAAGCACTTTCGTGTTTTTTGCGCACAAACATGGACGCGCTCGCCATTGGCAATTACCTGGTGAAAAAATGAGAGTGTTGGTCACCGGCAGTTCGGGGTTCATTGGAAGTCACCTGGTGCGCGAGCTGGCAGCCACGGGCCACTCGCTACTTGGCGTGGATATCAGGCGTCCGGAGTTTCAGTTGAAAAGGTTTCATTTTCAGGAATGTGACCTTCTCGACGCTGTCAGGCTGCGAGAAGTTCTGTCGCAGTTTGCGCCGCAGGCGGTGGTGCATCTGGCTGCGCGAACCGATATTGATGAGAAAGCAGACCTGCGCGAGGGCTATGCCGCCAATGTCAGCGGGGTTGAGAATCTGGTGGCCGCTATCCACGAGACCGAGGGTGTGCAGCGCTGCATTTACACATCTACCCAGCTAGTATGCCCGGTGGGGTATACGCCAAAGAACGACCTTGATTATCGACCACACACCCGGTACGGCGAGAGCAAAGTGCTGGGCGAGAAGATTGTGCGTGAAGGCAACGGAGGCGGCGTGACGTGGTGTCTCGTGCGGCCAACCACGGTGTGGGGTCCCGGTATGAATCCACACTACCAGAGGTTCTTTCGGATGGTCACGGACGGACGCTATTTCCATGTGGGCCGTGGGCGGTTGCGCAAGTCTTACGGATACGTTGGGAATGTTGTGCATCAATACACCCGGCTCTTGCAGGCTGACGCAAGAGCCATGCATGGGAGGACGTTTTACCTTGCCGATTACAAACCGCTTTCTTTGCGAGAGTGGGCGGACCTCCTCAGCCACGCTCTCGGTGCGGCGCCCATCAAGACAGTCCCGGAAGGAGTGGCCCGTGTGGTAGCCCGTTGTGGTGACCTACTAAATGCCTGCGGTTATCAGAGTTTCCCTTTCAATTCGTTTCGCCTGAAGAACGTGCTCGCAGAGTACCAGCTTGACCTCGCGAAAACTGAGGACGTTTGTGGCCAGCTGCCGTACACGTTGCAGCAAGGCGTACAAGAAACCGCTCGTTGGCATCGGAACACTAATCACAATTAGAATGTTCACAGGGTGGGATTGAATATGTCATTCGGGTTTGTAAAATCATAGCCGAAGCTATGGCAGCATCGAAGTGGTGTCGTGCGACCGAACTTGCGTAATGAGGGGAAAACAAAGGACAGAACATGAACTGGAAAGATTGCAGAGTACTCGCAACTGGACGCATGTGGACGACATCGTGATCGGGAAGATTCGTGCGGGTGAGAAGATTGATGATGGCACTGCGATCAACTTGGGCACGATGAAGCGCCCACACGTGATTGATGCCGTGCACGAGGTACTGCGTTGTACCGGACACGAGGCGGAGATCGAGCTGCATCCAGAGATGCCGACCGGCCCGATGAACCGCGTGGCCGACAACTCGCCAGGCAAGCAGCTGTTGGGCTGGGAACCACAAGTACGTTTAATGGACGGGCTGGGCCGCACGATTAACTGGTATTTCTCCGCGAAAGACCGAGAGAGGTTGCGTGCTGTGCTAGAGGAGCGCCTGACCGAGCGCTGAGCTGATGGCGCGGGTGTTGATGTTGACGTTGGTTTACGAGCCGGACACGGTCTCCACGGCCAACATGATGGCCGACATCGCGCAGGGGCTGCAAGCCGCCGGGCACGAGGTCACCGTGCTGACTTCCGTTCCGCACTACAATCCCTCTGCGCAGGTGCGTGCCGACACGAGGTTCGGCGCCAGCTGGTGGCGGCCGGTCAGCGCAGTGATGGAGCGGGGAGTGCGCGTGCTGCGCGTGTTCATGCCCCTGAAGCGCCACAAAGTATGGTCGCGCGGGTTTGACTATCTCCTGTTTCAATGCCTGACTACCCTACTGGGGCTTTTTTTTGTTAAGCGGCCGGATGTCGTGTTCGTTACCTCTCCGCCAATTACGCTGGGGTTGAGCGGCATCCTTCTCTCGCGGCTGCGCGGGGGCGCGTTCATCTACGACGTGCGCGAGCTCTGGCCGGACGTGCCGGTGCGCATGGGCCTGTTTCGGAACCTGCTGCTGGTACGGTCTGTGTACGCGCTGGAGGCGTTCGTCTATCGGCAGGCGGCGGCGATATCTACAATCGCGCGTAGTTTTCAGGATACGCTCGTGAAGCGGGGTGTGCCGCGCGCCAAGTTGTACTTCACGCCCAATTTCGTGGACATTGACTTCATCCGCCCAACGCACAGGGAGAACGAGTTTTCGCGCGAGCACGGCCTGAACGGCGCGTTCGTGGTGCTATACGCGGGCAACGTCGGCCTGACGCAGGGACTTGAGATTCTGATTGACGCGGCCGCAGACCTCTCGGCAGACGACCGGATTCAATTTCTCGTGGTCGGTGATGGTGCCGGCCGGGCCGGATTGGAACGCGCGGTTGCCCGCTCCAGACTTGCCAATTTCAGGATGCTGCCTTTTCAGTCGCCTCACAGGGTAAATGAGATGTATGCTGCGGCAGATGTGTGCGTCGCCCCCCTACGGCGGGGGTTCTCGTACGATACGGTGCCCTCGAAGATTTACACCGCGATGGCTGCCGGCCGTGTCGTGGTAGCTTGTGCTGAGACCGATACGGAAACCGCCGTGCTGCTGCGTGAAGCTGCCGCCGGGACCTGCGTGACGCCCGAGTCACGGGCCGCTCTGACCGAAGCCATACACGAGCTTAGCGCTGACCCCGAGCGCTCCGCCCGTTTTGGTCAGAATGGCCGGCAATGGATTGTGGACAATTATTCGCTGGAAAATGTGGTTGAGACCTACGATCGGATAGTTCGGCATGTTTGTACTGGCCGGCAATGATCTTGTCTACAATAGTACGGTGAGATCTAATCTCTAAACCGACCACTTGTCACTCCGTGCAAACCCCATAGAGCGAACATTGCGCAGTTACACACAGATGTTGCGGACAAGATTATTGTCGGTGATGGTGTTATCGTTGTCGGATGCTGTTTTAGCTTTGCAAATCTTCTGTCTGAAGCTCAGGCTGTGCATCCCAAGATGGAATCCGGCGATTTCTTCGGCGAGCAAATGCGGACAATCTAGGCACTGAAGAGCAGATGGAGCGTCATTGAACAAGGAAGGAGCCATCAATTCATACTGGACAATAGCGGTTCTCGTCTCAGCTATTGCCGTAGTTGTATTCGTCTCTTCAGCTTCAGGATTCTTTGATTGTTATTGGCGTAATGCAGATCCAGACATATGGTATTCTGCGGCCGCTCTCAGGTTTCTTGACGGGATGGGCACGGGTTTTGTGGAACATCCGGGACTCTTTCTCATCCAACTTCTTGGCTGGTTCTACACGGTCGCCGCAAAGGCAGGAATTGTAAGTGAAGCATCTTGGCACAGTTTTGCTGCTGGCCCCGATCCACTTTTGCGTCTTGGAGAATACATCATTGCGGGTTGGTTGTTCAGTTCACTTATATACGTATTAATCGTCTTTGCAGTCTTTCAATTTGCACGGTTTCTAACAGGTTCAAATGTACTCGGTTTTGTTGCTGCCGCCCTGGCTATGTTCGCATCGTCAAACACCTACTTTCTAGCGAGAGTTCGGCCCGAAGCGCTGAGTGCTCTTTTTGGGATCGCCTCACTGTTCTTCATGTTTAAGGCAATTCATGCTTTGCGCTTTCGCCTATTCGCAGTTTACTGCGTAGTCAGCGGTACGTTACTTTTTTGTTCGGTTCTTACGAAGCTCAACGCCTTGCCTTTACTGGTTTTTCTTCCCTTAGTTTCATTGTTGAAACTTGATACTCCAATGGATCGTTTGTCAAGTAGATCAACGAAAATAGCGCTGATGCATGCTTTTGCGATTAATTTGTTGATAGCCCCGCTCACTATAGAGTTGGTGAAAAGTTGGATACCTATTACTGTCAAAGAAGCAACGCTGTCGAAGATATTCTATTGCGTTGTAGTGCTTGCTGTTTTCGTAATCGGATATGTTCGCCTCTGGCTGCGGGAGGAAAAACACTCTCGTACACTACTCAAAAGGGCTTTATTGCAAGCCGGTGTTTGCCTTCTCCTGTTCTCCATTGGATATCAGCTGACGGCTGGCCTGAGTCTGATCCATCCCGAACCGAAAGCCTACATTGTTGTCCTGTCAATGATTTGCCTAGCTGCTGGAATACTAACTGCGCTGGCTGTTCGATGGGCCCGGGCCGATTCCCCGGCACCGCGGCGCAATCTACCCGTGAACGCTTCACTTTCGGCTGCTGTGTGCCTCATTCTGTTTTGCACCGGGTATCAATTTGCGGTTGATACAAGCCTGTTCCGTTCTTGGCCCAGTTTCTACTTGGTCGCCATAATGGCCGCCTCCTTCGCTGTTGCACTGTTAGTCGCGGCAGCCATGGGATGGGACCCAGTCGTTCGTTTGTGGCCGCACCGCAGTCCGCTGGAAGGAGCCTCACGTCCAATCCCATCGGTGTATATGATTGTTTTCGCGATTGCATGGGGCGGTTTCTGGACACTGGCCACGGTCGGTCCTAAGTTCAATTTTAATGTCACCCAGACCGGCGGGATTTACTCCGATGTCGAACTAGCACTCTTCCGAATCGGCAACCTCGACCTAAATAGGATGTACGTGGCGTCCCAATCGCTAGGTACTTTACCACGTCTAGTATACGGTGTCATGAAGTGGTACGTCGGAGCGCGATGGCCGGCGTTGATCATTGTGGGCACAATGCTGGCATTTTCTTGGAATAAGTACCGAGATGCGAGCCGTACAGCTTTGTTCTTTAGCTACCGCGACGTTTTCTCTCGGAGGCAGCTCGCTGCGTGCGGCCGGATGGGGTCCTGGTCATGGTTGAACCGTGGACAACCGCTTGGTCACGTGTCGTCTACCGATTTTTTCACCATGAGCCGTTTCAACCACGAGCAGCCGAACGGGAATCTCCATCTATCAGTCCAATGCATGGCGCAAATCAAGCATTGCCGTGGATTATTTTCCACCGAGATCTAGCGCAGTTTGAACAACAGTACCCGGAGTGGCGAGTAGAAGAGATTAAGCCTATCATGCCCTTTCGATATCTTTTTTCCGGTGGAGTGTCGATGCGCAATCTGGTCCCGGATTGGACCTTCTTCCTATGGACGTGGTTGGAGGGTTTGCTCGGTCCCCTGTTAGAAAGTACCGCCATGTTTGCGGTCATAATTCTGAGGAGGGTGTAACGGCGCACAGCCGCTGCATGTTCTATCTCAGGCCGCGAGACAAATTGACAACTACTTTGACGTTACCGTGGGGCAATTCGAGGATGAACCGACACTGAGTAGTGTCCCATTCCCAATTCTCCTGTGAATGCGACAATTGCTAGTCCACCGAAGTTTGTTGGTCGTGGTACTGCTTCGGTGCCACTACCGGCTCTCGTTGCGCTGCTAGTGATGGCTTTCTGCATCAAGATTCACAACATTTTCGACCAATCGTTTCCAACAATCGAGGACATGTGTTGCCCTAAATTTACCTGTGATCTTTTGGATTTAATCAGACCGGGTGGTAGGAGCAGTGTCCTAGGTCAGTGCATCTCTCACAAAGACCTGAATACACGGTTATCGGACTGAGAAATTGTCAAACTGCTCCCGCCCCGCAAGGTTACACGGTAGTCGAGGGTATACTATACCTTTGCGCGTGCATGGTTCGTCTGACATGTCTCCACCTGGTATCGCCAGATTCATGTGATCCCACATGTTGCCTAAGTAGTAGGCAAATGTAGTTACCGGAAAAAATGCCAAAAACTTATCAACGATTGTTAGTCAGCGCAGTCTTGACTCTAGCCGGACTCTTGTTTGCGATGCTGATTTTGGAAGGGGGGCTAAGAGTTTTCCCGCCAGATTGGCTGCGGCTGCGGATGAGAGAAATGAACAGCGGTCAGCCGGTGTTCTTTGACAGCGATGAAGGCTGGCCATTGGAGTGCTCCGACACCGGTTGCTTGCGCTTCACCCCGGGGAGCCAGTTTCGGGTGGTCACTCGCGAATACAGCCACTCCGTGGCGATTGACGATTATGGCGCTCGTGCCACGAGCGTGCCAATCTCCGGCGAGGCACCGACCGTCCCCTTTCTGGGAGATTCTTTCACTTTTGGAATCGGCGTTGAGGACGCTGAGACCTTTGTCAGTTTGCTGGATGTTGGCTCTGCTTCTGATTTCCTGAACCTCGGCATTTCGGGGAATTCACTTCCCCAGCAGATTGATATCGTTTCACAACGGCACCGGGAGCTTGGATCGCCATCGTTGTACGTGTTCGTCTTCTTTGTCGGCAATGATTTTCAGAATCTGGTGGAGAGCCACAGTGTTGCTGATGTAGGGGTTTCCGCGTCGGACCAACCATCGACGGCGGGCCGGTACCCCACTCTGAATTCACGCTTGAGTTGGCTCTCAAGAACAAACGAATACGTTCTCAGCCATTCGGCGCTCAGGCGACTATATCTTCTTCAATGGGCGCGCCACAAAGCTTTGCTCCTTGTCAATAGTGCCAATGCTGATTTTATGGACCCTGTGTTCCTCATCATGAGAACGGACAGATCGTATCTAAACGATGCTCTGCAGTACTTTGAGTATGAATTAGGTCGGTTGAAGGACACTGCCCGGGAACTGAACTTCGATTTCGCATTCGTCATTTTGCCTGACCGGCATCAAATCAACTCGGACCTACGTGAGGTTAAGAGCGCGTACTATGGCCTTTCGGCGGAAGAGGTTGATCCCGCTCTCCCCAACAGAGCGCTTGCTGCTGCCCTGCAAGCCCACGCCGTCTCCTACGTCGACGTCACTGAATGCCTTGCCATGACCGCCGATGTTCAACTCCTTTATTATTCGTTTGATAACCATTTCACTGCACGCGGGCATCAAGCTGCGGCGCAGTGTATGTCTGCCGGGATGCAGGAGATTTTCCGCGCGACACTTTCTCTTCCCAGTTGAGGGGTTGATCTATTCGGTAGAATGCTTATGCTGTCCGCGATAATCACTGTCGTCGCGCTGCTCATAAGTTTCCTAAGCGTGGGCAAGATGAGGGGTTGGGCCGCCGAGCGCGGGCTACTCGCCGTTCCCGGCGAGCGCAGCTCGCACCGGGTGGCGACACCAACCGGCGGAGGCGCGGTCATCGCCATCGTCACAATCGGCGGTGTGGTGTCCGCATGGTTGCTGCGCCCCGATTGGACCCTGCCTGGACTGATGGCCTTCCTAATGGCGGCATTTCTCGTGGCGGCGGTAGGCTGGCTGGATGACATACACACGCTGCCGGCCGGATTGCGCTTCGGGGTGCAGACTGTGGCGGCGCTGGTGATCATTCTCCGGATGGGGGCATTTGAGCGGATCGCCCTGTTCGAGTTAGGGGACCTTCCTCTCGGCTGGTTCGGCTTCGCTCTGACTTTCCTCTGGGTAGTCGGCCTGATCAACGCTTTCAATTTCATGGATGGCATCGATGGGAATGCGGGCGGCATTGGGGCAGCGGCGGGTGCGATGTGGGCACTCGTCGCCTGGCGGCTGGACCAGCCGCTGCTGGCCATGCTTGGATTGTTGCTGTTTGCGGCATGCCTCGGATTCCTCGGGCACAACTGGCAGCCGGCGGGTATTTTCATGGGCGATGTGGGCAGCACATTCCTAGGTTTAACCTTTGCCACCATGCCGCTGCTGGCGCTGCAGCGCTCGGGAGACGCGCGCCTGCCAGTGGTCGGTGCGCTGCTGGTCGCGCCCTGCGTCTGGGATGCGGTTTATACGTTCATCGGGCGGCTGCTGCGCGGCGAACCCGCATTTCAAGCGCATCGTACATATCTGTATCAGCGCCTGGCAAGCAGCGGATATCCGCACTGGGCTGGCGCCGGATTTTATCTGCTGCTGACACTGGCAACGGGCCTGTGTGGCTGGTTATACCTGACGGCAGGCGACAGGTGGGGTTGGCAGCTCTTGGTTCTGGTAGTTTTTCTTCTGGCTGTCCAAGTGGCGGTTGTGCGCTTTTCTGAACGCGGGCGGCCAGTATGACAACCGAAGCACGGGAACGGCTTCTGAGTGGACAGACCGTGCTGATCACCGGAGGCGGCGGCACCATCGGGTCCGAGATTGGCCGCCAGGTGGCGGAGCGGAAACCGGCGCGGATCGTGTGCCTCGGCCGACGGGAAGAAAAGTTGATCGCGGCGCGGAATGAGTTACGGGCGCGGACTCCGGATGTGGACGTGGCAACCGAAGTCTGCGATGTGCGCGAGCGCGTCCGGCTTGCGTCTGTTTTTTCGATGCACCGCCCTACCATCGTTTTTCACGCAGCAGCTAAGAAAGACATACGCGATGCAGAAGCCTACCCAACGGAGGCAGTGACGGTGAATGTGCAGGGTACAGTCAACGTGGTGGATTTGGCCCTGGCCAACGGTAGCGAGAAGCTTCTTTTCACTTCGTCCACTAAAGCCTTCCAGCCAGTGAGTGTGATGGGAGCCACCAAACGATTGGGAGAGATGATTGTGGCTGCGGCGGCGGAGCGGGCTGGGAAGGCGTTTTTCAGTGTGCGCTTGAGCAACGTGCTGGAAAGTGGCGGTGGCGTGCATGCTCTCTTCCGGCGGCAGATAGAGAGTGGCGGACCGGTGACGGTGACGCACCCACATGCCGAGCGAACGTTCGTGAGTGCCGCTGAGACGGTGCGTTTGCTGCTGGATGCGTTATCCTTGGAGGCTCAGGGAAGTGTATTGGCGCTGGCAGCAGGAAAAAAAACGAATATCGGGAAACTGGCGCAACACTTGATCAGTGCTCACGGCCAACGGGCGGGTAGTGAAATTGAAATTGAATATTCGGGACTACGCCGTGGCGAAAAGCTGGTGGAACACGTGACCCTCGATGGCACGCAATGGTTGCCCACTCCCCATGAGCAAATCCTTGTTTCCGGTCTTGACGGGCCATCCGCGCCCGGGTTGGCACACTCAATCCGGAAGCTGGTTTTCCTCGCGCAGGGTGGGGACGCGGCTGCTGCATTGGAACGGTTGCGCAAATTGGCGCCGTCGCTTCAACTCGGTTGACTAGGAATGGCATGTTTGTCATCAGGGTCTTTTGATTCGCCGCTGTTGCGATGGTCGAAGTAATGCCTGTAATCACCTAAGCGACGAGCCAACGTGAGAACACTGCGTCGAATGGTTAAGCCTGCGGTTTCAGTTGGATTACTCCTCCCTTTCTGGTGTTCTCTATCACATAGGTCCGAAAGTGCGGGTACGGATGCAGTGGGATGGTTGCATTTTCTGCCCTACTCTTCCAACTGGCTGATCGGGGTGGTGATACCCTGTCTGGTGCTCTCACTAATTTGCATCGGTCTCGTCAGCACACCAGTGCGCATTCGAGCCACTCGAATTCTTCAGGGAGGCCCATATCTATCCATCCTGACGCTAGCTCTGGCGGTTTGGACTGTTGTCACGACAGAGGTTGGTCTCCGTAGCGTCATCGCTATGGAAACCCCCTCGCCATTGCACGTTGGCATGAACTATCTCGGTTACAGAGGACCAGTTGTTCCGTTAGTGAAACCAGTTCGCACTACCTATGTGGCGGCTATTGGAGGGAGCACGACCTACGGCAATGGGGTTGATTGGTGGGACGCGTGGCCGGCATACTTTGAAGAATTCCTGAATGCTGACAACGTGGCCGTGCATGACCGTAGGTTTCGCGTGGTTAATCTCGGGTTGGAAGCAGCTGGTCTCGACTGTGGAATACGTCGTTTCAGACATTTCTCGAGATTTTACGAATTTGATGCAGTGGTCATTCACGCGGGTTACAATGGCGTCGGGGACTGGTGTCAGTCGTGGCTACCAATCAACACTAAACTAAGGGACGTTTCTCTACTAATACGCCTTGTAACGGTATTCTTGGAGGGGCAAGACTTCTACAGAATGAGTGTTGAGAGATTGCATGTGGTGCTAGGGTTCGAAGACAATAGTGATATCGAAAGTAAATCAGATAAAAGTTTTCACGAGATGTATTTAGACTTCGTGGATTTATTGTTGAGCAAGGGCGTGATGGTCGTAGCCATTCGTCAGCCGGGGACTGCCAGCGAATTGGCAGGTTCTGAGATGCGCAATCCTGATGCAGCAGAATATTTGGAGAAGCGGCTCAAGGCCAGGGGTGATCAATTGGGCTTAGAGCTTCTGGAGAGATTTAGCGGTCAGCAGGGTTTCGTTTTCATTGATTTGCATGCCGTCAACTTAGATGGTCGCAGAGCTGATTCCATCCATTTGTTGTCTGAAGGGAACGAACTTATCGCTAGGACAATTGCAACAAAATTCTTGGAAGGCTACGTCCGCTGAATGACTCTAACATTTCGGATTATTTCCTCTGGAGCGCAGTTGCCAATGGATGCCCAACGTGCCACTAATCGGAGTTTTCTTTCCCTATGACCTACGTCGGTTCTAGTGTTCTACTTGTGTGCTTCGCGGTTGCCTTTGCGCTGGTGTGGCCGGTGACGTGGTTGTTTCGACAGCTCGCTCCACGCATGGGACTGCTCGATGTCCCTAACTTTCGCAGCTCGCACACCGGGCCGATTCCGGGTGCTGGCGGGATAGTCTTTGTGGTGATTGTCCCGTTAGTGGCTCTGGCGGTTGCGCAGCGCACTGGAGTTTCTTTGGAGCGCGGCGACTGGGCTCTGCTAGTTAGCGGCTGGTTAATCGCGGGTGTGAGCCTTATAGATGACTGGCGACCGCTGCCGGCGCGGGTGCGCCTCGTGGCGCAGGCTTGGGCAGCGTTGGGTCTAATGCTGTATGGTCGTTATCTACGCTATTTTGGTACCGGTGGCTTCGGCGTGATAGACGTGGGCTGGTTGGGCGTGGTGATCACTTTCGTGTGGATTCTGGGTATGGCGAACGCCTTTAATTTTATGGATGGCATGGATGGGCTAGTCGCGGGACAAGGACTGATTGCGGCGCTTGCGGTCGCATGGCTGAGCATGAGAGTCGGACTTGATTGGATGGCGGTTATGTCGGCTGCTCTGGCGGGTGGCTTGTTGGGATTTTTTCTGCACAACAGGCCACCGGCGCGCGTGTTCATGGGTGATGTCGGTAGTATCTGGCTCGGTTTCACCTTTGCCGGACTGGCGGTTCTAGGTGCGCCACGCAGTGGGGAGAGGTTGTCACTCGGGTTCTGGGTACTTTTGTTCGGTCTATTCCTACTTGATTCTGGCTTGACGCTGGGTCGCCGTGTGCTGCAGGGTGAACCGGTACTTCAGGCGCACCGCACGCACTATTATCAGCGTCTGCTGCGCATTGGCTGGGGACATCGCCACGTCACCGGACTGTACCTTCTGATGGCCATCGGGTTGGGTGCAGTCGCTGTGCTGCATTTCGACATAGTGCGGCTGCCGTTTGTTGGACTGGTGTTGGTAGGACTGCTGATGTTCGCGGGCACTTACGCGCTGGTGCACTACGCGGAGGGCTACAAAGCGCAGCTGGAATCCGAGCGTGGGCGCGCGCTGGGTGAGGTGGTTGGCGGAGGGCTGTGGCAGCCGCTGACGCGTTTTCTGCGGCGCGCCGGGATCGTGCTGCTCGCGGATAGTTTTATTGTCGTGGTGGCGTACGCGCTGGCTTTTGGGCTGCGCTTTTCGCGGAGCATGGATGTGGCTTTTCCTTTCTTTCTCGGGTTGCGCGATGGCATCATCGCAATTGTGTTCGTGCATCTGACCGTAAACGCGGCGCTGGGCGCCTATGTGCTGCGCTGGCCTCGGGTGAGGGCAGCGACCGCACTCCGCTTCGGCGCGGCCGCGGCAGCTGCTGGCCTCGCCCTAACGGTAGGAGAGGTGCTATTGGGGCCGATGCGTGGCATTCCGCTCTCGGTGCTTGGGATGGGGGCCATGTTCTCGTGCGCAGGTTTTCTTGGGTTGCGTCATGTCCACGCCGGTGAGCGCTAAGTCAGAGGTTGTCGCTATGGCAGCCTCCGGTAAATGGGTGCGGGCAGACGCCTTCCGACGAGCGTTCGCGCAGAGGTCGCGTGTCTACGCGACGCTGGCAATCGTGGTGAGTTTCATGTTGATGGGCGGGTTGCGCGTCCTGGCCACGCCGCTGGTGGATAATCTGGGCGCATTTCCCGACGAGGTGTACCACTTTGTGCGCTCGCTAAAACGGGCTCGGGAGCTGGCGCAGAATTTTGGCCTGGCCTCCCCGCGCTTTTCGGCGCCAGAGCTGACCGCGCTAGGGACACGGGGCGACGACTTGTGCGGACTCGGCATCAGTGACGCTCCGCAATGCGTGCGTAATACCGATGGATTGCCCGCCGGCAGTGGGGAAATTCGCGGCAGCGGGGTGTATCTGGCGCACGGGCTGGTGCAGCTGCTGCTGCCGGTAAGCGACACACACTCCCGCTTGCTGCTCGGCCGCATGGCCGCGCTCGGGGTGGGACTGGCGCTAGCATGGGTGGCGTACCGCCTTGGCTGTGCGTTGTTTGCCGATAGGGCGATTGCGCTGGCAGCGGCCGCACTGGTTGTGCTGCTGCCCTCAGTGAACGGTATCTTTAGCGCGCTCTCCACGGAAGGTCCGGCGCTGCTGGCCGTGGCCCTGCTGCTGTGGGCGGCGGTCGCTGTTTATCTGCGCGGTTTCTCTGCCGAAAGGCTGTTAGGTCTCGGCCTAGCTTTACTGGCGTGCATTTTCACGAAAGTCACCGCTCTGGCGGTGGCGCCAGTGGCGGCGATGCTGCTGCTCCATCGCGTTGGCTTCCGCTGGCGCGGGCTGCTGCTGGCTGCGCTGATCGCTCTGACCGCTCTGGCGGCTGCAATCGGCATGATGATGATGACTTCCGCGCCTGCCGGCTCGGCGCACTGGTATTTCGACCGCGCTCCCGCGATGGTGCCGATTCACGGCATGCCCGCTGAACTGGCGAAGCAGGTTAGTGAGACAAAACCAGACGGTGTGGTGATTTCGCCCCCTCTGGGCCGCGTGGCGATTTCGACGTCGGGATCCATCTGGCATGGACCCGACCCCAGTGTTGTGCAGTTCCTCCCCGCGAAATTCGCGCGACGGCTGGCGGGTAAACGGCTTACTGTGGGCGCATGGATGCAGGCGCCGCCACGCATCCTGATTAATGCGCCCGAAGTAATCTTGGCGTCCGATAACGGATCCCAGAGCACTCTTCCAGGCAGAGAGCTCATGGCTAGCGGCCACTGGCAGTTCGTGGCTTATGAGGTTCAGCTTCCGGCGCAGGTGCTCGATGTGGGTGTACGACTGCGCAATGAGGGTGCTGCCGTGCTCTGGGACGGGGTCACGCTGGCGGCGGGGTCGTATCTGGCTTCCGGGCATCCACCCAGCTACGATGACGCTACTGCGACCACAGGCGAGTGGGGCGGCGCGCGTTTCAAGAACCTGCTCAAGAACGGTTCGGGTGAGGATGCGTGGTACGGTGCTCCCGGCGAGGTGAAAGCGTTTATGCACATTTTCGGCACGAGTACCTTGGCGCACCGACTTGATGGACAAGTGTTCTCGCTCTACGATTTTGAGCGCACTGGTGCCGGATATCTTGCCGGTCTACGCGCCATTTTCGTTACTTTCTGGGGTTCGTTTGTCGGGGGCGACTGGCCGGGGCTGGCGCGCTGGCATTACGGTGTGGCCGCGGGTGTGCTCGTGCTGGCGGGTCTGGGATGGCTACGTCGCATTCGGCGGCGTCGCCATACAATACCCAAGGCGATGCCCACCAGCGTCGCGTTTGTGTTCCTGCAGGCCGCGCTGCTCTATCTGCTCATTGGAGTTGCGCGCGCGGAGGTTTCCGCTGAATGGGTGCCGCCCCTTTTTTACGCTACCGCCCGTCACGTGCTGCCCGCAATCACCCCGGTTGTGCTGCTGACCGTTGGCGGTCTCGCGCAACTCTTCTCCACGCGCGTGAACCGGGCGGTGCTGGCATTGTTGGTTTTGGGCGTGTTTCTGGCGAACACTTGGATGTTGCTGCGCGTCGAGCTGCCCTATTTCAGCTGCCCGCTGGAGATTCTCTGGGCCTGCACCGCACTATGACGGTGATGATCTGATGTGCGGTATCTTCGGCGTTGTAGGCCAGGCTGACCGCGAACTTGGCGAGCGCGTGACGCGGGCAATCAACCATCGCGGCCCGGATGACAGCGGAATCTGGGTCGATAGCACGGACATGCCGGTGACGCTGGCCAACACGCGGCTGGCGATTATCGACCTCTCCATTGCCGGGCACATGCCGATGCTGAGTGAAGACGGCAGGCTGGCGATCACCTACAACGGCGAGGTCTATAATTTCGCTGAAATTCGGGCGGAACTGGAACAGCGCGGCCATTACTTCCGCTCGCAGAGCGATACCGAAGTCATCCTGAACGCTTACGCGCAGTGGGGTGACGAGTGCGTGCATCGGTTTCGAGGCATGTTTGCCTTTCTGATCTGGGATGTGCCCGGGCAGCGCCTGTTCGCCGCGCGTGACCGGCTGGGCATCAAACCGCTCTATTGGTCTGAGACTGACAACGGTCTGCTACTCGCTTCTGAGCTGAAGGCAATGCTGAGCAGCGGGTTGCTGAACCCGGCGCTGGACTTTCATGCGCTGCATCATTTTCTCACGTTCTACGCGGTGCCGCCCCCGCGCACTATTTTGCAGGGTGTGCACGCCCTGCTGCCGGGGCATTGTCTGACGTGGGAAAAGGGCAATGTGGCTGTGCGTCAATACTGGGATGTGCCCACGGTGGAGAATGGCGACCTCATGTCGGCGGGTGCTGACGCTGTCGAGATTAGGCGCGAGCTCCGCCGACTGCTGGAAGAATCGATTCGATTGCGCATGATTGCAGATGTGCCCGTGGGTGCGTTTCTCTCGGGCGGTGTGGATTCATCCGCCGTGGTCGCGCTGATGACTCGCCTGAGCGGTGAGCGCTTACAGACTTTTTCCATCGGCTTTCATGTAGAGGGCCAGCGCATGGACGAGCGCCGTTTTGCCGGCATTGTCGCCCGCCGCTACGATACCGAGCACAACGAAGTGGTGATATCCGGGCGTGATGTGGCCGCGCAGCTGCCCGACTTTATACGCGCCATGGATCAACCCACCGGCGACGGGCTAAACACCTATCTGGTCTCGCGCGCCACCGCCCGGCATGTTAAGGTTGCGCTTTCCGGGTTGGGTGGAGATGAGCTCTTCGCCGGGTATCGCCAGTACCGATACATGCTGCAGGCGCAACGTGCGGGGAGATTGTGGAAGCGCCTGCCGGGACTGGGAAAAGCGGCAGCACGCGCGGCTGCCCTGCAGCTGGCGCGCATCTCCGGCTACGCGGCGCTCGCCGAGGCTCCCGGTTGGTTGGAGGCCAGTTTTCTCTCTCGCTACCTGCGCACGCGTACGCTCTTCAGCGAGGCCACAAAGGCAGCGCTCTACCGGGATGGTGTTGCTGCGAGCCAGAACGGAATCGGCCCAAGCATCGAGTTGCTGCATCCTTTTGTGGTCGAGAGCGAGCGTGATGCGATTGTTAGGGTGACACGACTGGAACTGAAATCATATCTGGCGCATATGTTGCTGCGCGACACCGACGCGATGAGCATGGCGCACTCGCTGGAAGTGCGCGTGCCGCTGATTGACCACAAACTGGTTGAATTCGCAACGCGAATCCCCTCGGCTTTGAAACTGGGCCATTCGCCGCTCGGGGCGCTCCGCGGGCGCACGAAGCTGGTGTTGACAGATGCGCTGACTGATGTGCTGCCGGCGGAAATCATACGGCGGCGCAAGCAGGGCTTCTTCATGCCCGTCGGGGCGTGGCTGCGCGGCGGGCTGCAGCCGGTGGTTGCCGAAGCCCTCTCGCGGGAATCCGTGCAACGCCGAGGCCTTTTCGACGCGGATGCGGTGGCGGGCTTGCGCAGTGATTTCGAGGCCGGTCGCGGCCCTTACATGCGCGTCTGGGCGCTGCTTATGCTCGAACTCTGGCAGCGCGAGTTTTTGGATTGACCGGCGCGTTGCATTCACACCTGCACAATATCCATTCCACATACAATGGTGCCGATACCGCAGACTGACCCGCACGCCAACTATCGCGCTCATCGGGTGGAGATTGACGCGGCCATGCAGCGCGTTCTCGACAGCGGACGGTACATTCTCGGGGAAGAAGTGGTCGCGTTCGAGCGCGAGTTCGCGGATTTCGTGGGTGCTGCGCACGCTGTCGGTGTGGCCTCTGGCACGGACGCGCTTGAACTGGCGCTGCGCGCGTGCGGCGTTGGCGCGGGTGATCTGGTCTTCACCGTCGCGCACACGGCGGTGGCGACGGTGGCGGCGATTGAGCACACCGGCGCGACACCGGTGCTGGTGGATATTTACCCGCACAGCTACACCATGGACGCGGACTGTCTCCAGGCTGCATTACGAGACCCGCCCCTCGGGCGGCCGCGCGCATTGGTGCCAGTGCATCTCTATGGCCATCCGGCGGATATGCCCTCTATTTGCCGGCTCGCCAAAGAGTACGGATTGTACGTTGTTGAAGATTGCGCTCAGGCGCACGGCGCTGTAATCGATGGGCGCAGTGTTGGCGCGTGGGGGCAGATGGCAGCCTTCAGTTTTTACCCAACCAAGAATCTCGGCGCGCTCGGCGATGGTGGCGCGGTGGTGAGCAGCGACGCCGCTCTGGCCGAAAAGGTACGCGCTTTGCGCCAGTACGGCTGGCACGAACGGTACGTCAGTGATTCTCCGGGCGGCAACAGCCGTCTCGACCCGTTGCAGGCGGCCATTCTGCGCGCCAAGTTGCCGCACCTGCATTTTGAAAATGGTCGGCGCAGATCACACGCGCGCCGCTATCGGGAACTGCTCGCGGGGGCGGAAATCGGGCTGCCGGCAGCGCGCTCGGACGTCCGACATGTGTATCATCAGTTTGTGATTCGCACCAAACAGCGCGACTTGCTGCGCGAGCACTTGCGTGATTTCGGCGTCAGCAGCGCGATTCACTATCCCGTGCCGGTGCACCGGCAGCCGGCGTATGCCGGCCGCGTACCGACCGCGGGAGAGCTCGCGCACAGCGATGCCGCCGCCGGCGAAATCCTGAGCCTGCCGATGTATCCAGAGCTCAGCAGTGCCGCAGTGGACGCGGTCGGGGAGAACATCCAGAAGTGGGTGGCCCAGAAACAGTGAAGCGTGCGCGCGTCACACCCGCCCGGCGGCTGCCCATACATAACCCCCCACGCGGGCCGCGCGCTATAATTCCGCCCGGAAAGCACCAGAAGGAAGCATGAACGCGCCGAAACCACCCGCCACAACGTTTAGCTGCCGCATCTGCGGGGGCTCGTCTTTGCATCCCTTCCTTGACCTCGGCAAAATGCCCATCGCCAACGCCTTTCTCTCTTGCGCGCAGCTTTCGCATCCGGAATACACCTTTCAGTTGCAGGCCGGCTTCTGCGACTCGTGCCACATGGTTCAGCTGTTGGAAGCCGTCGACCCGGACATACTTTTCCATGACCACTATGCTTATTTTTCGTCAATCTCGCGCGTCATGGATGATCACTTCGGCAGACTGGCGTCCAGTATCGGCGCCGAAATCCTGTACGACGAGCGTCTGCCTGTTGTGGAAATCGGCGCCAACGATGGCATCCTGCTGCAGAAACTGGCGGCGTACAGCCCCAGAGCGATCGGCATTGAGCCATCTGCAAATGTTGCCGCGGTCGCGCGAGAAAAAGGGCTGCATATCGTTTCCGAGTTCTTCGACACAGAACTGGCGGCCAGCCTGCGCGCCGAGCACTGTCCGGCGCAGCTGGTGATCGGCGCGAACGTGCTCTGCCACATCCCAGACCTGAACGGCGTGGCGCGCGCCCTCGAGACGTTGCTCGATGCGGAGGGCGTCTTCATTTTTGAAGACCCTTACCTGCTGGAAATCATGACGCAGTTGGCCTACGACCAGATTTATGATGAGCATGTGTATTACTTTAGCGTGACCTCGCTGCGCCGGCTGTTCGAAAAGCACGGCCTGCGAATCTTCCGCGTTGAACCGATACCGGTGCACGGCGGGTCAATGCGGGTTTATGGCTGCCGGTCAGCGTGCAGCCGTGCGACCGAGCCATCGGTCACGGCGCAGCTGGCTGCCGAGAGCGAATATGGGCTCGCGTTGCTGCAGACCTATTCGGCTTTCGCGCAGCGTGTGCAGCAATCGCGCACCTCATTGAGGGAACTGCTGCAGCGCCTGCAAGTTGATGGCGCCCGCGTGGTCGGCTATGCGGCTTCCTCAAAAGGCACGGTCATCTTAAACTACTGCGGCATCGGGTCCGACATGCTGGAATACGTCTGCGATAACACGCCCTCGAAACACGGGCTCTTCACGCCGGGCACGCGCATTCCCATTGTGCCGATTGACCGGTTTGCGGCTGATTACCCGGATTACGCTTTTGTGCTGGCGTGGAATCACTTGAACGAAATCGCCTCCAAGGAACAGACCTTTCGTGAGCAGGGAGGCCGGTTCATCACGCACATACCCACGGCGCGGATTGTATGATTTTGCGCGGGTGATAGCGGCGGCATATGGATTTTTCAGCCATCGCCGGGCGTCGGGTGCTGATTACCGGCGGGCTGGGCTTCATCGGCAGCAATCTCGCGTTGCGCTGCCTCTCGCTGGGTTGTCAGGTCACGCTGCTAACGCGCTCGCTGCAGAAGGAGGCGAACATTGCGCTGGTCAAAGACCGAGTGCGTGTTGAACTGGTGGATATGAGCACGGCGGATTCTGCCGTATCGGCTCTGCGTGCTCTGCTGCCGGGGCAAGATTATGTCTTTCATCTGGCGGCACAGACCAGTCATGTGCAATCAATGGACGATCCTCTTCAGGATCTGCAGGCAAATTGCGGCGTAACGCTGGCGCTGCTGGAGGGCTGTCGGCAGCTGTGCCCCGAGGCCGCTGTGGTCATGCCGGGCACAGTCACGCAAGTTGGACGTGCGATCACGCTGCCGGTGGCGGAAGATCAACCCGATTGGCCGCTCACTCTGTACGACGCGCACAAACTTACCTGTGAGAAATATCTTCACGTGTACCACCAGAACTATGGCCTGAAGACCACCACGCTGCGCCTAGCAAATGTTTTCGGAGAGCGGCAGCAGGTGAACAATCCGCAGCGGGGAATACTTAATTTCATGTTGTGGCGGGCGATGAACGGGGAGCCGCTGACAGTTTACGAACCGGGCGACTTCGTTCGCGATTACTCATATGTGCAGAATGTGGTAGACGCGCTGTTGCAGGCGGCGGCATCGCCGCGCACGGCGGGGAGAGCCTATGTTTTCGGTTCCGGCAGCGGCCTAAAGTTTCACGAGATGATTAGGCAGCTAGTGGATGCAGTCAATGAAACGGTCGGGGTAAAGGCTGAAATCCGACGGGTGCCATTTCCGGCTGCGGAGAAGAAGATGGATGTCGGCGACTTTATCGCCGACAATCGCAAGCTGCGTGAGGACGCAGACTGGTATCCGCGCGTCAGTTTTGCGGAGGGGCTGGAAAATACCATCAACTTCTACTGGGACGGTCTTAAGGAGCATTCACGTGAGCAGTGAGGCCTTCGGGAAATTCGCCGGCCAGCGTGTCGTCGTAACCGGCGGTTTGGGCTTCATCGGCAGCAACCTGGCGCACTCTCTGGTTGAGGGCGGTGCGGAGGTGGCAATAATTGATTCGCTCGACCCTCGCTCCGGGGGCGACATCGCCAACATTAAGGGCATTGATGATAGCGTCGAACTGGTTTCGGCTGACATCTGCGAATTCGACGCGGTGGCTTCCGTGGTACAGAACGCAGCATTCCTTTTCCATTGTGCCGCGCATACCTCGCATCCGTACTCTATGCGCGACCCGCAGCTCGATGTCACCGTCAACTGCATTGGTACGCTGAATATCTTGGAGGCGCTGCGCCGGTTTCAACCGGCGGCGCGCATGGTTTATGTGGGCACCAGCACGCAGATAGGGCCCATGATTGCGAAGCCTATCACCGAGAGACACCCGGTCGCGCCCGTGGACATCTACTCAGCCAACAAAGCAGCGGCCGAATACTATTGCCGTATCTACGCCAGTGCCTACGACATGGCGGTCAATTCAGTGCGGCTGCCAAACGTGTACGGGCCTCGCGCCAACATCAGCAGCCCTGATTTTGGTTTTATCAATTACTTCATCGGCCTCGCTCTGCGTGATCAGTCCCTCACCATCTATGGCGACGGTGAGCAATTGCGCAGCGTGCTCTACGTGCAGGATGCGGTGACAGCATTTGCGCTTGCGGCTCAGGCGAATTCTCGCGGGAAGATCTGGTTTGCGGGTGACGACCGCTCGGTGAGCGTCAAGGAACTGGCTGAGAGCATCGTCGCTACCTGCGGTGCCGGTCGCGTGCTGCATGTCGAGTGGCCGGATGACCGCAAGCGCATCGACGTCGGTGATATTGTCATTGACAGCGCTCAGATTAAAGCAGATCTGGGGTGGAAGGCTGCCGTTGGTCTGGAAGAGGGAATGCGGGCAACCGTGGGGTATTTTCGGGCTAGCGGCTAACTTGTCATGCATGTCCTTGTCACCGGTGGCCTCGGCCACATCGGTTCCGAACTTATTCGCCGTCTGGCGAAAAACCCCGCCGTGCGCGCGGTCACCATTCTGGACAACCTGCTCACTCAGCGCTATGTTTCGCTGTTCAATCTGCCAGCAGAAGCAGATTACACGTTTATCGAGGGTGACGTGCTGGAGCCGGATGATGTCGCCCGGGCGATGCGCGGGGTGGACTCCGTGGTGCATCTGGCGGCAATCACCAATGCCGAAGGAAGCTTCGACATCTCAGAACAGGTGCAATCCGTGAATTATGATGGGACGAGGAATGTAGTGCAGGCATGCGCGACAGTTTTAAGGAGCTCCGTGCCTGCGGCGAGAGCTCTGTGTCCGTGCCTGGACGG
>PVBE010498132.1_pt1 | contig 133674 bp, 119 predicted proteins | sample 1631181 | NCBI WGS metagenome assembly PVBE01 (sample SAMN08397723, study PRJNA350692) | Marine metagenome, whole genome shotgun sequencing project. | isolation source: water | place: Pacific Ocean | collected 2012-04
CGGCAGATCGCCGAGGGAGTATGCTGAGGCAGCAGTCGGACTCTACTAACCAGCGATACTAACTTCGGGGGAAGGTCACCAGGACCGTCAATCACTCGAAGACGCTGGTTCCGTTTGCTTTGCATGTATGACCGTCGATGTACTCTCAAGCCAGTTTTCTTGCCAGTTTTCTTGGATGTAGAGACACCCATCGCCCAAGTCAGGTGGAGCGACTTGTTATGTTGCCGTTTTTGATTCAACAAGTGGCAACAAACGCGAATCTTCCAATGCCGCGGTTCGGTGCCCCATGCCAGCCAAATATTCTTGGTGCGAAGAAAATGCCATGAGATCAGACAGAGACTTTTGACGAACAAGCATGACCAAATCCCATCTTTCTTCTTGAGGGCCAATAAGATACTTTCCTCCTTCCCCAAGGAATATAAGGTCGCCACCGCTTTCCCTGAGAAATGGCAACGTATGGTCTATGTATTCTTGATATGCTCCTCGTCCAGATATGGGCTTGCTGGGCTCAAGTTCAGGATTGGCCGAATAATCAGCTATATCGCGGAAACGCAGCAGATTCAGCATGGCAACTTCACCTGCAATGTTCCGAGCGAGGAGGGCTGCCCCTGCCTTTTGTGTAACTTCTAAAAAGCGCTCTGACATATGATCGTCTCCGTTTTCCGACTCTGCGAACTAAACAATTTATCCGAGCCCTCTCCGCTTGCGGGGCACCTTGAATAGTGGTGGTTGTCTGCGTCTGCGCACCTTCAGTGCCTCAACCTTGCGTATCCGTTCCCGCGAGAATGGCCGCTCAGCCCTGGGCGGCGCCGGAGCGCAGCAGCCCTTTCAAGTAGGAGATATGCCCCTGGTGCTGGAAAAGCTCCCCCACCACCTGGCGGAACACCGCGCCCACCGACATTTCCGGCCGGCGCTCCCTCGGTACCCGGCCGTAATCCTCCGGTCCGAGGGAACCCAGGTACTCCAGGGTGCCGCCGCGAACCGCTTCCCCGTACTCGTTCAGGTCGGGCAGGTCGAGAAGAGGGAACTGGGCCACCTGCTCCGGCGTGTGGCCGAAACCGACGTCCCGGGTTGGCAGCCCGAACTTGAGATGCCAGCCGTCCCGCTCCCAGATCTCCGGCCGTTCCTGAATGAAGAACTGCATCCACATGTCCTCCACGCGGATCATATGCCAGAGTATCCAGCCGATGGGGTTGGCCTCGGGCCCGGCCTGCCAGGCAAGCTCCTCCGGGGTCAGGTCTTGTATCGCTTCCATCAGGAACTCGTGCTCTTTACCCAAAGATTCTTCAATGAACTCGTTCAAGGTCATCTCACCGCTCCTCTTACATTTTTCCCCTTGGTACCGCAACGCGCGGGTGGCCCTTCAACTGATCTCGGCCATCGGAGGTATCTCGAAATCTACCCGCGAACCTCTTTTGAGAAACCGCCGTTCAGGAAGGAGTCAGCGTGACCGATGGGCTTCCAGTGTACCAATCACGTTACACTTTTCCCACCCAAGGAGTTGCCATGGGTATGTGAAGCCGAGTCTCCCCGGCGCCGAGGCCCCCGAGCGCAGCCCGCTTTCTTTCCATACAAGTAAACCATCAAAGTGAGCCGGCCAAGAGAACCGGTCCAGGTGCTTAGGTTCCGTGTTAAACTTCTCCCAAAACACCGGCAGCTCGGGCGCCACCCAAGGGGCTGCCCCCTGTTCACAAGGAGCGCAACCGATGGCCAACACCCTGATAACTCCTGAAGTCCGGGCCCTCATCGGCACCGATACTCCGCCGGAGCGCAACCGGTTCCCCATCAGCGAAGAGATGGCTTACGACGTGGCCGACGCGATAGAGGACGCGAACCCCCTATACGTGGATCGGGACCACGCCGAGCGCAGCCGGTTCGGCGGCCTGCTCTGTCCGCCCCTGGCCACCTGGAAAGACATCACACCTCCCATCGGCTACTTTGGCGCCGGGCAAGAGTCTCACTTTCAGGTGCCCTTGCCTTTCAATAGCTACGGCCTCAACGGAGGCATGGACTGGCAGTTTCTGCGGCCGGCCTACGTGGGCACCTGGCTAACCCGCCGGTTCCGAATCCTCGACATCTACGAGAAGCAGGGACGCTCTGGCTCCCTGGTCTTCGTGGTGCGGCAGGAGACCGAAACCGACCAGGAAGGACGCACCGTTGGCGTGGCGAAACGGGTAAGCATCCACCAGTCCCTTTCCGCCAGAGATGAGACCCACCAGGCGACCAGCAGCCGTACAGCGGCCGCTTCCCAACTGCCCCTGCAAACGGTGGTGATTTCACCGCCCGGTCCGGGCGCTGTTCTCCCTCGGCCCGAGGCCTCATCGGCGCCGCAGCGGTATTTCGAGGACGCTGCCGTAGGGATGGACGTGCCGCCGGTAGTCAAGGGGCCGATGACCACCACTCATCTAGTTCGCTGGGCGGCGGCCAACGGCAACTACGCCCGCATCCATTGGGACCTCCCCTTCGCTCAACTGCGCCAAGGCCTGTCCAACGTGGTGGTCAACGGGTCGCTGAAGAACCAGTATCTGGGCCAGTTGCTCGTCGACTTCGCCGGGGAGGAGGGCTGGTTCAAACGCTTCTACGTGGAGCATCGAGGGATGGACTATCCCGGCGACGTGCTGACCGCCTTCGGGACCGTCACCGGGAAGCGGGAGCAGGGCGGTTTCGGCTACGTCGATTGTCAGGTAGGCCTCCGCAGCAGCCGCGGCGAGCAAACGGCATCTGGCTGGGCCACTGTGGTGCTGCCGAAGCGAGGTCAAAGCCTTCCCCTGGTCTGGGAGGCCGAAGCGTAATGCCCGATGGGTTACTGGCGGGCGTACGAGTCCTGGACCTGGGCAGCCACATCGCCGGGCCTTTCTGCGCCAAGCTGCTGGCCGACTATGGGGCCGATGTCATCAAGGTAGAGCCACCGGCCGCCGGCGACGTGGCCCGCCGGGCCGGGCCATTCGTGGGCGATGACCCTCACCCGGAGAAGAGCGTCCCGTTTCTCTACAATAACACCAACAAGCGTGGCGTTACCCTGGACTTCGGCTCCGCGACGGGCCGGGGCATCCTCAACTCGCTGCTACAGAGCGCGGACGTCCTGGTGGAGAGTTTCTCCCCGGCGGAGGCCGAGGCCCTGAGCTTGGGCTACCCGGATCTGGAAAGGGTCAACCCTGCCCTGGTGGCTACCTCCATAACGCCTTTTGGACAGACCGGGCCGTACCGGGACCTGGCGTCGACGGACATCGTGACCTGCGCCCTCAGCGGCCTCATGTACCACTCGGGAGATTCGGACCGGGAGCCGCTCCACAACGCCCTCGACCAGTCCCTCTACGTGGCCGGGGCCAACGCGGCTGCGGCCACGCTGGTGGCCCTCTTCCAACGCCTTACCACTGGCAGCGGCCAGCAGGTTGACGTATCGGTGGCGGAGTGCCTGGCTGCTCATCTGGTGCAGGCGGTGCCCTACTACACCTATCTGGGCGCCATCAAGGGCCGCCGCCAGGTCAGGGGATCCGGTTTCGAGGAGTTGGTGCCGGCCCGCGACGGGTATGCGGTGCCCTCGGTCCAGGGCTCCCAACCGTGGTCCGTGGTGGCCGATCTGATCGGCCTGGAGGAGCTGCACGACGAGCGGTTCGCCACCGGGGCGGGCCGCATCGAACATGGCGAAGAGCTGAAGCAGTTGCTGATCAAGGGCCTGGCCAATTGGGACCGCAAGCCGCTCTTCCAGGCTTCCGGGGAGCGGCGTCTGGTCTTCGGCATGGCCCAGGACGCCGGAGACCTGTTCCATTGCCCCCACCTACGGGAACGGGGCTTCTTCGTGGAGTCCGAACACCCGGTAGCGGGCCGCGCCGAGTATCCGGGCATGGCCCCAAAACTTTCGGAAGGGGACTTTCAGATTCGGATGCCGGCCCCCCTCCTGGGGCAGCATAACGCCGAAGTATATTGCGAAGAGCTGGGCTACACACCCGGGGACCTGGTGAGTCTTCGGGCCCTGGGGGTGATCTAGCCGTATGCCTGCTCTACCCCTACACGGAATCCGCGTGCTGGACTTGAGCCGGGTCTTCGCCATGCCCTACGCCGGCGCCTACCTGGCCGACCTGGGCGCCGAGGTCATCAAGGTGGACACCCACCACTCTCAGTTCATGGAATCGACGCGGCAAGCCACCGGCCCCTTTCCCGGCAATGACCCCGGCGAACTGTATTTCGAGCGGGGCGGCACCTTTCAGACCCTCAACCGCGGCAAGCGCAGCCTGACGCTTGACCTGCGTTCCGAGTCGGCGAGGGCCGTCGTAAAGGAGCTGGTTGCCGTTTGCGACGTGGTGTTGGAGAACTTTACCCCCCGGGTGATGGCCCGGTTTGAGCTTGACTATCCCAACCTCAGGGCCCACAAACCGGACCTGATAATGGTCTCCAACACGGGGTACGGCCACAGCGGGCCCTGGACCAACTACGGGGCCATGGCCTCGGCGCTGGAGCCAACCCACGGCACCGGCGCCTTCATGGGGTATCTGGAAGCCGATGCCGAAGGGCGCCGGGTCGCCGGGCATCTGCCGAACAAGATGGGCAACTCATACACCGATTTCCTGGCGACCTGGACGGCGCTGGGCGCGGTGATGGCCTGCCTCCTGCACCGGGCCCGCACCGGCCGGGGGATGTGGGTCGATCTGGCCATGTACCAGGTGGGGGTATCCTTCGTGGGCGAAGGACTGCTGGATTTCGCTTTCAACGGACGGCGGACCCGGCGGTTGGGGAACCGCCACCAGACCATGTGCCCCCACGGTTGCTACCCCTGCGAGGGCGCCGACAGTTGGGTAACGCTGGCGGTGCGGGATGACGCGGACTGGAGCGCACTCTGCCGGGTTTTGGACCAGAGCGGGATTCATCTGGCCGATGACCCGCGCTTCTCCGATCCGTTGACTCGCCGCCGGCACCAGGACGAGTTGGACGACATCATCGCCGGGTGGACATCCACTCAGGGACAGTACCCCTTGATGGACCGGCTTCAGGCCGTGGGCGTGCCGGCCGGTCCGGTCCTTAACGCTCGTCAACTGCTGGCCGACCCCCAGTTCCACGAAAGAGGCTTTTTCGAGAGCGTTCAGCATTCCCGGGAAACCGGGCTGGGCCGGCGGGAATACATCGGCCGGGGCTGGAAATTGTCGGAGAACAACCTGTGCATTCGAGGGCCGGCTCCCCGCATGGGAGAGGCCAACAGCTACGTTCTACACGAGGTTTTGGGCCGCACCGAGAGTGACATCTCGGAGCTGCACCGGGAAGGGGTTACGGGAGAAAGTCCGGTGGGCGGCGGGCCACCGTCGGCCGTACCGCTGGAGCGCCAGGTCGAACTCGGCTGGATCGTGGAGCGTGATGAGGGTTTCCTGCCGCGGTGAGCTGATAGCCCCGGCGGCTTTTGGGTGCGTGGAATGATGGAGATTTTCGACGGATAGCGGCGGTAGACTGGGTGGAACCGGCCTCGCAATTGCTTGACACTAATGCGAGACGTTATCTATAATAGGGTTTGGTGTACCTACAAGTGTCCACGTCTTTTTTGGTGCGCCTCCCTTCTCGACCAACCAACTCTTCGCCGTAATCATTTGTGTTGGGCTTGCAGAGGCGCCTCCCCGATATGTTGCTCTAGCGTAGGAGCATGCCCACTAAGTTTATTTTCGTCACCGGGGGAGTGGTCAGTTCAATCGGCAAGGGGATATGCGTCGCCTCCATCGGACGCATCCTGAAAAGCCGCGGGTTATCCGTCTCCGTAATGAAGCTGGACCCGTACTTGAATGTTGACCCTGGCACCATGTCCCCGTACCAGCATGGTGAGGTCTTCGTCACTCATGACGGCGGAGAGACTGACCTTGACCTGGGCCACTACGAGCGGTTCATCGACATAGAACTCACCCGTTCCTCCAACCTTACCGCTGGGCAAGTGTATCTGAGTCTCATCGCCAAGGAGCGGAAGGGCGATTATCTGGGCGGCACCATACAGACGGTCCCGCACGTCACCAGTGAAATCAAGGTAAAGATCATCGCTCTGGCCGAAGAGACCCAGGTCGACGTGGTCGTGGTGGAAGTAGGGGGAACCGTAGGCGACATTGAAGGGTTGCCCTTCTTGGAAGCTATACGGCAGATACGGAATGATGTGGGTAGGAACAACGTATTCTACGTTCACGTCACCTTGCTTCCTTACCTGGCGGCGGCCAAGGAACTAAAGACCAAGCCCACCCAGCACAGCGTGAAAGAGTTGAGGAGTATCGGCATTCAGCCCGACGCCATCATCTGCCGGAGCGACTATCCGGTGCCGGATTCGATTCGGGACAAGATCTCGTCCTTTTGTGATGTACCCGGCAACGCGGTGATACCTTTGACCACCGTGGACAACGTTTACGAGGTCCCCCTGATTCTCGAAGAAGCAGGCCTTGGCGAAATCCTCCTGAGGGAGTTGGAGATCTCGGCACTTCCCCGGGACATGGCAGACTGGGCGGCCATGGTAGACCGGATGAAGGGTTTGACTGAAACGGTGACCATCGCCCTGGTCGGCAAGTACGTGGAGTATCCCGACTCTTACATCTCCGTCAAGGAGGCCCTCCGGCACGCCGGACTGGCCCACGGACGAGAGGTGGAGATTCAATGGGTCCATTCCGAGGACATAGAACGGTTGGGGCCGGAGAGTCTGCTGTCGTCCGCTTGCGGCATCGTCGTACCCGGCGGCTTCGGCCCTCGTGGAGTGGAGGGCATGGTGGAGACGGTCCGGTACGCTCGGGAGCATCAGGTGCCCTATTTGGGCCTTTGCCTGGGTCTTCAGGTAATGGTCATTGAGTGGGCCCGCAATGTTCTGGGCTTGGCTGGCGCCAACTCCTCTGAGTTGGACCCCGACACTCCCCACCCGGTGATCCACATCATGGAGTCGCAGCGAGCGGTGACCTCAATGGGCGGCACCATGCGGCTTGGCGCCTATCCGTGCCTTCCTCAAGAGGACACTTGGACCATGGCCGCCTATAAGACCCATCAGGTCACCGAGCGCCACCGGCATCGTTTCGAGTTGAACAACACCTACCGGGAGGTGTTGCAGAACTCTGGATTGGTAGTCGGCGGCATCTCCCCCGATGGCAATTTGGTTGAGACCGGGGAGGTCAGCGGCCACCCGTTCATGGTTGGCGTCCAGTTTCATCCGGAGTTCCTCTCCCGGCCCACTCGGCCGCATCCGCTGTTTGCCGAATTCGTGGGCGCTGCCGGAAAGACCATCCGGGAAGGGGGGCAACGGCCGTTACCCCTGGACAGCGGGAACTGAGCGGAGGGCGGGGTCAAAGGAATCATCGATGAATTCGGGGCTCTTGGATTCTGCGCGTAGGTTAACCACGAGGTACGGCCCGGTAACCACCGGATGGGAGTACCGGGGTAGCCCCGGTAACTCCGGCTCCCGGTCGCAGGCCCGCCGCGGTTTTAGGCGAAACTTTCTGGCGGCATGGTAACGACGTGAGACTATTTCTGGATACAGCAAACATTCAGGAGATCCGGGATGGCGCCCGGCTCGGGGTGATCAGCGGCGTGACCACTAACCCTTCTCTGGCGGCTAGTGAGGGCATAGGAGACCGGGAAAGCTACAAAGACGCCGTCCGGGTAATCGCCGGCATCGTGGATGGCCCCATCTCAGTGGAGGTGGTCAGCCAGGACGCTGCGGGAATGGTGGCCGAGGGGAGGGAGATCGCCGGATGGATACGCCAGGCGTGGGTGAAGATACCAAGCACGGCTGCCGGGTTCGAGGCCATATCCATTTTGGCCCGTGAGGACATCAAGATCAACCAGACCCTGTGCTTTTCGATCAACCAGGCCTTGCTGGGCGCCCAAGCGGGATCGACGGCGGTCAGCCCCTTCGTGGGACGGCTGGATGACATAGGTCACCGGGGGATGGACCTGGTGGAAGAGATAGTCCGCATCTACCAGAAATACGGCATAAAGACCCAGGTGTTGGCGGCCTCGATCCGGCACGCCCTTCACTGCCACCTGGCGGCCCAGGCCGGAGCGCACATCGCGACCATCCCCTACAAGATCCTTCTGCAAATGGTCCAGCATCCTCTCACGGATGCAGGCCTGGCCCGATTCCAGGCTGACTGGGAAAAGGCCGGTAGTTCCTGAGTTGGATAAAGGTGACCGACCCCCTCTGGTAATGAAATACACGATTTCTCTTCATAGTTTCCACATTAAATAGCATCGGACTACACCGGCGGCCTGAACCTTCTGTCGCTATTCCACCGCGAGAGGAGGTAACCCAGCCTCCTTCAGGCGCGACGCCAGGTGATTGATTTCCGAGATCACGACGAGGTGAGCATGGCGACGACACAACGAGTTTTGGAAGTGGCAGAGTTGGGGGCCAAGAGCAAGGATGAACTCCTCGCCCTGGCCGAGGACATGGGGCTGGCCGAGGCCGCGGCCCTGGTGAACTCACGCCGCGAAGAAGTGCTCATCCGGCTGTTCCAGTTTGCCTCCGCCCAACAGGCCCTGATCGCCTCTGGCATCTTGGAGATCATGGACGAAGGCTACGGCTTTCTCCGTCAGATCGCCACACCGGGCACCGCCGGCGACGTGTACATCTCTCAGTCTCAAATCCGCCGTTTTGGCTTGCGGACCGGCGACACTGTCACGGGTCAGGTGCGCCCCCCCAAGGAAGGAGAACGGTATTTCGGCCTGGTTCGGGTGGAAAAGATCAACAGTGTGGACCCCGAACAGGTCAATAGCCGGTACCGGGCCCAGTTCGAACTGATGACCCCGATCTTCCCGGAAACGCAGGTGATTCTGGAGACCGATTCCAGCAACCTGTCCACCCGGATGATCGACCTGTTCGCTCCCATCGGCATGGGACAGCGCGGCCTCATCGTCTCTCCCCCCAAAGCCGGCAAGACCACCATACTCAAACAGATCGCCCATGGCGTCACGGTTAACGCCCCGGAACTGCTGCTCATGGTCGCTCTGATCGGCGAACGGCCGGAAGAGGTTACCGACATGCGCCGGGCGGTGACTGGAGAGGTATTCGCCTCCACCTTCGACGACTCGGTGGAAGAGCAATGCCGTGTGGCGGAACTGGCCCTGGAACGGGCCAAGCGTCAGGTTGAGTTCGGACGGGATGTGGTGATATTGCTGGACAGCATCACCCGGCTCACCCGGGCCTACAACCTGGCAGTTCCTTCCAGCGGCCGCACCCTCTCCGGGGGCATCGATCCGGTGGCCCTCTATCCGCCCAAGAAGTTCTTCGGCGCCGCCCGCAATATCGAAGAAGGTGGGAGTTTGACCATCATCGCCACCTGTCTGGTGGACACCGGCAGCCGGATGGACGAGGTTATCTACGAGGAGTTCAAGGGCACCGGAAACATGGAGCTTCACCTGGACCGCCGGCTGGCGGAGCGGCGCTACTTCCCCGCCATCGATATAGTTCGCAGTGGCACGCGCCGGGAGGAGTTGCTGTTCAGCGAGGAGACCTTGAAGCAGATCTGGCTGCTGCGCCGGATGATCAGCCTCATCTCAAACGATGGGTCGGCCACCGCCACCGAGCGGGTCTTGGAGCGCCTGTCTAAATCGGGTAACAACCAAGAGTTCCTTTCCAACTTGAACAAAGAATCCTGAGGATGCCTCGGTGTGAATTTAGACGGGAGCAAGGGGAACGATCGTTTAGATAAACCCCCGCCGGAATCTGGGGCCGGTGCCGGCCGCCGGCGGCCCTCACTCAGGTAGCCGATCCGGGTGAGCCTGGCCGATGAGACCTGGTACGCCGGTCCGGAAATCCCGCTGCCGGTTTCCGGAACTGCCGCCACGTCCCGCCCGGGAGTGAGTCACGACTCCGGCCCCACTCTCCTGCTGGTGAGATAGTTCCGGCATCCAGACGCACTATCCCAACTTCTGGTGGCTTGAATGAAACTACGGAAAACTCTTGCGGGCCTCTGCGTGCTCACGGTCTTGATACTGGCTTGCGGTGGGGGGGCGACCGCGACCCCTAGTCCGACTGCTATTCCCGATCCTTTATCCAGTCCTACTCCGGAGCCAACGTCGAAGCCTTTACCTCCTACTCCTACCCCCACCCCCTCTCCGCCCGCCGAGGCTCAAGCGCATTCGGACGCGGGGATGGAACTTCGGGAGGAGGGGAAACTCGGGGAGGCCATCGCCGAATTCGACCAGGCGATCGCACTGTTTCCCGAATATACCGAAGCTTACAACAATCGGGGCGCGGCCTATTTCTACATGGGTGATCTCGACCGGGCGGTGCTGGATTATAACCAGGCCATCGTTCTCGATGATGAATATGTCGAAGCCTACAACAACAGGGGCACGGCTTATCTGCAGCTAGGTGAGACCGACCGGGCCATCGAAGATTATAATCAAGCCGTTCTTTTCGACGTGGATTATGGCGACGCCTACAACAACCGCGGCGCGGCGTATTATCGGATTGGGCAGTTTGAGCGTGCCATCAGAGATTTCGGTGATGCGATCTTCTTGGACTCCGAAGATGCCGGCGCCCACTTCAACCGTGGCTCGGCTCAGGTAGAGTTGGGCGAGATTGATCTCGGTCTGGCAGATTTCACCGAAGCCATTAGCCTGGAAGAGGAATACGCCGATGCCTACGCCAGCAGAGGCCTGGCCTTTACCAGGCTGGGTAGAGACGCCGAAGCCGGGCAGGACCTGACCCGGGCGGCCGAGCTGGGTTTGGACCGGGAACTGCTGGAACGCCTGGCCGAAGAGCTGAGGCAACAACGATAACCCGGGCCGCCTTTTCTGCTTCCTAACCAGGGAAGACCGAAGGGGGCGCGGCGTTCGCCGGGGGTGGACGCCGACGGACGCCGCGAATAATGAGCGCTCATTAGGTGAGGGGCTTGGCCCCTCACATTGCTTTTAGGCCAGTAGGTGGACGGAGGGTCAAGTTTTAAGGTCCAGGAACTCCCGCACCCGCTGTACGCACCATTCCGGGTGGATGGCGTTGATACCGTGGCCGAACCCTGGGTAGACTTCCAGGCGGCAGTTGGGTAGCTGTTCCGCCATAAAACGCTGTTGCTCCAAGGTGGAAGTGGGGGACTCCTCCCCTACCAGCAGTAGGACCGGGGCGGCGACCTCTTTCAGGTGCGGGCTGAAGTCGAGGGTGTCCAGATGGGCCTGGAGCTTCAAGCCGATGACCGGAGAGGTTCGATCCATCTCGGCGATGTACCAGTCCACCAGGCCCTGGGGCGCAACCCTCGTGTCCAGCCGCATGTCGATGGTCGAGGTGGACCAAGCTCCGATGCCCCGGCGCATCGTCTCGTCCCAGTCGCCGCCCGCCGAGAAGCGGCGGCGCAGGTAGGCGTGGGGCAGGCGGCAGGGCGTGTTGCACAGGACCAGCGCCCGGACCCGGTCCGGGTAAGCGTGGGCGAATTTCAAACCGATGATGCCGCCGAACGACTCCCCCACGAACACCACCCTTTCGATCCCGGCCTGGTCCAGGATACGCCGGACGTCATCGGCAAAGGTGTCCAGCGACGGCTCGTACTTGGCATCGTCCATGGCGGACCGGCCCATGCCCCGCATATCCGGGCGGAGAAGCTTAAACTCCCGGGCCAGCAACGGCACCCAGTTGTACCAGAAACGCCCGTTCCGGGAGAAGCCGTGTTGAAGCAGCATGGCGGGAGCGGAGCGCCACGGGTCGGTGAAGTCGTCCTCGTAGTAATGTAGTTCCACGTCGGGGCCAGCGGGAACAGTTAGCATGGGATCCACCCTCCCGTTGAGATCGAAGGCTTGAGCACCAGCGTACTGAGGAGCCGGGTTTTCCAGGCACCGGCACGCCTATGCCGCCGGTGCCGTCCTCTCATGCCATGGGGTTGCCTGTTCGTAGGCTCGGGCGGCCCGGAGTAGGGTCTCTTCGGCGAAGGGACGGGCCCCCAACTGGAGCCCAATGGGCAGGTTGTCCGAGGTGAAGCCGCCGGGAATAGAGATGGCGGGCATCGCCGTGAGGGCGTAACACCCGGTGTAGGAGCGCCGGAAAAAGAACCGGGCCCGGACGTCCGCGGCATCTTGGAACGGGGCGCTGAGGACGGTATGCTTGGGCGCCGGGTACGGTGAGGTGGGGCACACCAGCACATCCACCTGCTCCAGGGCCTCCATGAACTGGCGTCGCAGCAGCACTCGGGCCCTGGCGGCCCGGTTGTACACCTTGGCGGGCATCAGAGCCGCCGCTTGCAGCCGGGTCCTGGTGGCCCGGTCCAGCTCGCCGGGCCGGTCTCTCAGTATGTCGTCGCGAGCCCCGGCGCCTTCGGTATCCGCGATGCCAACGAAGATGGACCCCGCCCATGGGACCATGGGAATCGACACCTCCCGTACCTGGGCTCCCAGGTCCCGGAAAACCTCCATCGACTTCTCAACGGCTTGCTTCACCTCGGGGTGCATGTCCTCGCTCTCGTGCAACTCGCGGATCAGGCCAATCCGCAGGTCCCGGACCCCGGCATCGAGGTTGGCGGTATAGTTGGGGACCGGCCTTCGGCTGGTGTAGGGGTCTTTGGGGTCAAACCCCGCGATCGCGCCGAGCACCAAGGCGCAGTCTTCAACTGTCTTGGCCATCGGAGCGGCGGAGTCCAAGAACCAGCACATTGGAGTCATACCGAAACGGCTCACCCGGGTGAAAGTGGGCCGCAGCCCCACGACGCCGCAATAGGCTGCCGGGCCCCGGCCGGAGCCGCCGGTGTCCTCGCCCACCGAGGCGGCGCACAGGTGGGCCGCCAGCGCCACCCCGGAACCGCTGCTGGACTCACCCGGCGTCCTCTCCAGGTCCCAGGGGTTTGCCGGGATGCCCCACGGTGGCCGTTCGGTGCCTCCCATGGCCAGTTCACTGAGGTTCAGCTTGCCCAACAGGATTGCACCGGCCTCTTTGATTTTGGCGATGACCGTGCCGTCGTGGTCGGGTACGAAGTCGCGATAGACCAGGGAGCCGTTGGTGGTGAGGATATCCTTGGTCCAGAACTGGTCCTTTACCGCCATGGGAACGCCGAACAGGGGCCCAAGGGCGTCGCCCCGCGCTTGAGCCCGTTCCGCCTGGCGGGCGGCCTCCAGGGCTTCCTCTCGGCATACCGTGATGTACGCGGCCAGCCTTGAATCCAACCGGTCGATGCGCTCCAGGTAGGCTTGAACTGCCTCGACGGGTGAGACCTGCTTGGACCGGATGGCCGAGGCAGTCTCGGCCGCCGAGAGCATGGCGATCTCCTGACCGGTCATCCTTTCTCCTCTTGGGGTGCGTTCTGCTCTCGAGTTGTCTGGGGCGGATGGTTAATCACGGTGATTAACCGATTCGGCTCTACCCGGCTTGCCCTACCCGGTTTTATGGAAACACCGGACCCGGCCGGCGTCATCTCGGAGGTTTCGGCGCCGGCGGTCCCGCACCTGCCTACGGCTCCTCGGGAAATATGGCCACCGGCTGAATGCCGGATAGATCCAGCTCTTTGAGCTGCTCCAGCTCCTGCATCAGGCTGCCGAACCGGCTGGCCACCTCCGACACCTCTTCTTCCGCGATGGTGATCCCGGCCAGCCGCGCCAACTCCCGGACCCGGTCCTCATCGGACAATGCCATGGCGTCCTCCCCTCGGTTTGCCCGGACCTCAATATACCCTTGGCCCAACCACGTGTCCAGCCGCATACCGGCCGCAACACCCGCGGGCGAATTCCGGTGGCGATGCTGTTCGTCTATCTGAGCCAGGCAAGCAGCAATCGATCCCCGCGAGCACCGCCGGCGGCCTCGGGCCGAACGCTTCACACACTTGGACGGGTGATGCTATACTCGCCCACATCAGTGCTCAGCCGGGTGCCCGGAAACCTTCGAGCCGCCTCGTGTGGCTCCCAGGCGCCGTTTGCGGTTGGTTGAAGCCGCGGAGAATCCAAACTCTTGGGGCATTGAAGGAAGAGGAAATCTTCGATGCTCTGCCCGTCCTGCGGCCAGGAAAACCCTGAAGACTCGAAGTTCTGCGGCCAATGCGGCAGTTCCCTTGCCGCGGAGCATCCGTGTCCCACCTGCGGCCACCTCAATCCCCCGGACCTGCGATTTTGCCGAGGCTGCGGCACCTCCTGGGGTGCGGCTGACAAACCGGTTTCTTTTCCCGGCACTGAGCGCAGTGGGAAGGGCGCCATCCATCCCACATCCTTCGCCAACGGGCGCTACCAGGTCCGAGATTTTCTCGGTGAGGGTGGCAAGAAGAAAGTGTACCGGGCCCACGACGGCATCCTGGACCGCGATGTGGCCCTGGCGGTCATCAAGGCCGAAGGTTTGGATGAGACATCCAGGGCCCGCGTTATCAGGGAAGCCCAGGCAATGGGCCGTTTGGGCGACCACCCGAACATCCTCCAGATCCACGACCTGGGTGAAGAACAGGGCCAACCCTACCTGATCTTGCCGTTGATGCCGGGTGGTGCTGTCGACGGGCTTATTGGGGACGCTCCCGATCACCGCATCGGCCTGGAGCGGGCGCTGTCCATCGCCAAAGGACTGTGCGGCGGCCTGGGGTTTGCCCATTCCCGGGGAGTCGTCCATCGGGACCTGAAGCCGGGGAACATTTGGCTGACGGCAGACGGTACCGCCAAGATCGGCGATTTCGGCCTGGCGGTGGTGCTGGACTACTCCCGCATCACCACTGAGGGCATGATGGTGGGCACGGTGGCGTACATGCCGCCGGAGCAGGCCATGGGCGGCGAAGTGACCCCGCAGTCCGACCTGTACTCGCTGGGGGCCATGCTGTACGAGATGATTACCGGGAGGCCGCCGTTCCTTGGAGATGATCCGGTGGCCATCATTGGCCAGCACATCAACACGCCCCCGGTGGCCCCCACTTGGCATAATGGACAATGCCCGCGTCCCTTTGAAGCGTTGATTCTCCGGCTCTTGGCCAAAGACCCATCGGACCGGCCGGGGTCGGCCGCTGACGTGCTCGCAGCCCTGGAGGGGATTGATCTGGGGGCAGATGTAGGGGCCACAGTATGCGGCGCCCCTACAAGATGACACCCACGCTCTGGACCGCCTGGCCGGGGGCGTTTTCGTGGGACGGCAGCAGGAGATGGGTGAGCTGAAGGCGGCCCTGGAAGACGCGTTGTCGGGCCGGGGGCGGCTGGTGATGCTGGTGGGGGAGCCGGGCATCGGCAAGACCCGCACGGCCCAGGAGCTGGCCACCAATGCTGGACTGCGCGGCGCCCAGGTGCTGTGGGGCCGCTGCTACGAGGAGGCGGGAACGCCTCCCTACTGGCCCTGAGTGCAGGCGATTCGGTCCTACGTCCGGGACCGGGATCCGGAGCAGGTGCGGTCGGTGATGGGGTCTGGGGCAGCCAACATCGCCGAGATAGTTTCAGACGTAAGTGAGCGGCTGCCGGGCTTGGGGAGGCCACCAGCCCTGGAGCCGGACCAGGGACGGTTTCGCTTGTTCGACTCCATTGCGGCTTTCTTGAAGACCGCGAGCCAGCGGCAGCCATTGGTCCTGATGCTGGACGACCTGCATTGGGCCGACAAGCCCTCTTTGCTATTGCTGGAGTTCCTGGCTCGTGAATTGGCTGGAGCCCGGCTGCTGGTGATCGGCACCTACCGGGACATGGAGCTTAATCGCCAGCACCCGCTGGCTGAGACCCTGGGCGGGCTGAACCGGGAGCGGCTATTCCAACGAGTGCTGCTGCGGGGCTTGGCTCAGCAGGATGTGGGGCGCTTTATCGAGATAGCTGCCGGGATCACGCCTCCCGGAGGCTTGGTGGAGGCGGTGCACGCCCACACCGAGGGCAACCCCTTGTTCGTGACCGAGGTGGTCCGGCTGTTGGTCCAGGAAGGAGAGCTTACGCCGGAGCGGTTGGGCAAGAGGGGGTCGTGGCGCTTTCGGATACCCGAAGGGGTGCGGGAGGTGATCGGGCGGCGGCTCAACCGGCTATCCCAAAGGTGCAACGAGACTCTGACCATTGCCTCGGTTATCGGCCGGCAGTTCGAATTCAGGCAGCTGGCGCCCCTGGTCGAGGATATGTCTGACGACCGCCTTTTGGGAGTGCTGGAGGAGGCGCTGGGGGCGCGAGTGATTGAGGAGCCTCCCCAGACCGTCGGCCGCTACCAGTTCACCCACGCCCTGGTCCAGGATACTCTGGCCCAAGAGTTGTCCACCACCCGGCGGGTGCGGCTCCACGCCCGCATTGCCCAAGCCCTGGAGGAGCTGTACGGCGAGGATGCGGGGGTCCACGCTGGGGAGTTGGCCCGGCACTTTGCCGAGGCCCAGACGGTGCTGGGCACTGAAAAGCTGGTGCGATACTCCCTGCTGGCCGGGGAGCGCGCGTTGGCTGCCTTTGCCTACGAGAGGGCGCTGGGGCACTTCCAGCGGGCGCTGGCCGCCAAGGAAGGGCAGCCTGTTGACGCCGAGACGGCGGCACTGCTGGTTGGTCTCGGCCGTTCCCAGATGGCGCTTCTGGACGATGAAGCATACTCCACCCTCCGCCGGGCTTTGGACTACTATGCTGATTCCGGAGACTTGGAACAGGTAGTGGCCATCGCGGAGTTCCCGGACTATGGGGCAGCGAGGCGTATCGGACTGGGGCAACTCGTCGCTCGGGCTCTACCTCTCGTCCCGGCGGATTCGTTGCAGTCAGGCCGGCTGCTGTCACGCTATGGGCAATTCATCGGCTTGCAAGATGCCGCCTTCGACGAAGCCCTTGACGCACTGAACCAGGCCATCGTCATCTCACGACGTGAAGGAGATGAGGCCCTGGAGTTGCAAAGTTTGGTAGCGCTCGCTTCCGTGTACTCCAATCACATGCGATATGACGAAGCCCTGGATAGCGGCCTCCAGGCGATCGAGTTGACCAAGCGTGTACCCGATCCCCGTTCGGAGGTGTCTGCCCTTTACTTCGTGGTAACCTGCCTGATCGAAAAAGGTGAGTTGGAGGCGGCCAAGCGCCATGCGTCGGAGATGCTGCCGCCGGCAGAACAGTTGCGTGACCGGTTCTGGCTGGAGGGCGCTTTTGGGAAGAACGCGATGACGTTGCGTCTCGCCGGAGAGTGGGAGATGGCGCGGTCGTTTAGCCAACGCACTTTGGAGATAGGGTCACGTCCTTTCCATTCGTGGGTTGAACTAGCTCTGATTGAACACGAAACAGGGGACCATCATCAGGGCAACCTCCACTTGGATTTGCTGTCAAAGGCTTCTGATGAAGCGAGAGAATCCGCATTCATGAATACATCCGTTTCCGGCCGTATGGCGTTGATAGCGCCATTAGTCGGCAGGATTACCGGGGTAGTGGGTCATTTAGAGTCCGCCAAGAATGCTGCTGAGCGTGTTCTGGGATATGCCCAGGCCACTCCACTCGCAGCCGGGTACTCTAACGCTGGTCTGGCCATGATAGCGGTTCTATCGGGTGACGCCGATTTGGCCGGGAAGCAATACGCCGCGATCAAACCATGGCGGCACACATTCTCGCTTTTCGTGATTTCCGCTGACCGTCTCTTGGGCCTGTTGGCTCAGATCATGGGGAAGCTCGATCAGGCGATCATCCACTTCGACGACGCCTTGATCTTCTGCCGTAAAGGGGGTTACCGGCCCGAGCTGGCCTGGACCTGCTGTGACTATGCCGACGTGCTAAGAGTCCGCGATACGGAGGGTGACCGCGCCAAAGCCATCGCTCTGCTAGACGAGTCCCTGGCCATCTCCAGCAACCTGGGCATGCGGCCCTTGATGGAACGAGTCCTGGCTCGCAAGCTGGAGCTACAAGGTGTAGCATCGGTGGACATCAGGACTTCCATTGACGCGGTGGCCTTAGCAGTATCCATAGAACGACCCGACCTGCGCCACCATTCGGCCCCTGACGGCACCGTCACCATCCTGTTCAGCGATATTGAAGGCTTCACCCCCCATGACCGAGCGGCTGGGAGATCAGCGGGCGCAACAGGTGCTGCGGGAGCACAACGCCATCGTCCGGCACCAGGTGGCGGCCCACCGGGGGTTCGAGGTGAAGTCCCTGGGCGACGGCTTCATGCTGGCTTTCTCATCAGCCCGCCGTGCTTTGCAATGCTCAATCGCCATCCAGCAGGCCTTTGCCGCCCACAATCGAGAGCACCCGGATGGGCTCGTGATGGTCCGCATTGGAATGCACACCGGGGAGTTCGTCCGGGAAATGGAGGACTTCTTTGGCAAGAACGTAATCCTGGCGTCGCGCATCGCGGACCAGGCCCGAGGCGGGGAGATCCTGGTGTCGGCGCTGCTCAAAGAACTGACGGAGAGTGCCGGAGACATCCGGTTCGGGCAAGAACGGGAGGTCGAGCTGAAGGGACTGGCCGGGGTGAACCGGGTGCACGCGGTGGACTGGAACTAGTCCGGGCTCATCGAAATGCCCTTCAACCTGGATTGGCCAGGCGAGACAGTCTGTTTTCGTCCATCGCGGACAGGCGCAATGATCGCCCAATTTCGTACCAGTCTATAATGTATTGTGTAACGTTGAGTCGAAGCGGCCAGACTGCCGGTCCGCGCGGTACCGCGCCCTGGGGCCGGGGCCTGGGGCTGGCCCAACCCGGATTGTATCGCAATTGAAACTGTCGAAGTTCACTAACTGTCCTTGAAGAATCACCTTGCATCGGGAGTGGCAGTTGGCCGGCCGGCGGTCATCGCAGGTATTGTAGGATTCCTGGCCGCCGGGGTGCTGGCGTGCTCCGGCGGTGCAGTCCCGGCCACGCCCACTTCCGCCCCTGCTCCTACCTCTGTCTTCAACCCTACTCCAGCCCCCACTGTTATCCCCACGTCTACTCCCAAACCCACCGATGCGCCCACTCCCACCTTCACTTCGGTCCCCACGCCCGGCCGGCGAGTGGATTCGACTCCCCCCGTCCCCGGCCTTACCGATCTCGCCTTCGGTTACCTTACCGAGCTTGCAGAGGGCCTGGGACCGAGGGAGAGCGCCACCGGCCAGGAACGGGCGGCGGCGGAATACCTGGCGACTCAACTGGAGGGCTTTGGCTACGCCGTTGAGTTACAGCCCTTCGCCGTGAAGAGCCTGTCCGCGGAAGTGTCTGGCGTGGCTCTGGACGGGCCGGTTCTCGAACCGCTCAATTCCCTCCCGCTGGTGAAATCCGGCACGGCCGACGCTTCAGGGGTCCTGGTGCCCGTGGGCCGGGCTTTGGATGGGGATATTCCCGAGGGAGGACTGGAGGGCAAGATCGCCTTGGCCGAGCGGGGCCTCATATCCTTCGAGGCCAAGGTCAACCGGGCCGCGGCGGCCGGCGCCATCGCGGTTGTCATCTATAACGACCGGCCCGGAAATTTCCAGGGAGTCCTCGTCGGTCCGCACACCATTCCCGTTCTGTCGATCACTCGGATCGACGGGAGGCGGCTCGAAGAGCTGGCATCTGGCGGAACGGTGGAGTTGCGTGTGTCGGTCAAGCTGGACCAGCGGCTGTCGCACAACGTGATTGCGGAGCAGCAAAGGTCGGGCGACGGAGTGGTGATTCTGGGCGCCCACTACGATACGGTGCCCAACCTGTCCGGCGCCGGTGACAACGGCTCCGGGACCGCGGTGCTCCTCGCCGTCGCCGGGGAGCTTTCGCGGCAGTCGTTGCCGTTCACCCTTCGTTTCATAGCCTTTGGGTCCGAGGAGTTGGGGTTGCTGGGAAGCCGGCACTACGTGGACTCGATGTCCCCCGAGGACCGGCGCCGGGTCAGGGCCATGCTGAACTTCGACGCTCTCGGCAATGGCGACGGTGTGGGGATATTGGGCAACGAAGCACTAACGGGCCTGGCGGCGCAGTTGGGAACCACGTTGGGTATCGACCTGGAGATCAGTTCCGGCCTTCAAGGAGGGGGCAGTGATCACATGAGTTTTGCCGGCGCGGGCATACCAGTGGTAATGTTCTTCGGCCGGGACTTTTCCCTGATTCACACCCCCGGAGACACGCTGGAGTCCGTCACTCCTCACCTTCTGGGCGATGTGGCAGGCGTGGCGCTGGCCCTTCTGGAATCACCGGACTTTCAGACGATTCTCAATTAGCGGCCGGAGTTGGTATACTCGAAGTAGCTCCTATGGACTACGGACTGTTTGCGGACTCAATATGAAATGGGCTTCGGCGGTTTCCGAACACGCAGACCTGACTCGCGCTGTTGAAGAGTGCGCCGTCGGCGTGCGGTCCCGGCTTGGAGATCCGGCGCCGGACCTGGCGGTGATTTTCGTTTCATCCCATTACGTGCGGGATTACGACGACGTGGCCCGGCTCGTAAAGGAGAAGCTGGCCACGTCCATGGTCTTCGGTTGTTCAACAGGCGGTGTTATTGGAGGCGGCTCGGAGGTGGAAAACCGGCCCGCCGTGTCCATAACCGCCGCCATCCTGCCCGGCGTGGAGGTAGTGGACTTCTATCTGGACCAGGAAAGTCTCCCCGACCCGGACGCCGGGCCAGCCACCTGGGAACAGTTGGTCAACGTGTCCCCCAAACAGGACCCCCACTTCGTCGTGTTGGCGGACCCCTTTTCTTTTCAGGCGCAGGACCTTTTGATGGGGCTGGATTTCGCGTTCAACCGGTCGGTTAAGACCGGCGGACTGGCCAGTAGCGCCGATCAGCAGGGGCGGAACGCCCTATTTCTGGACGACAAGGTGTATCGCTCCGGGGTCGTTGGGCTGGCCCTCCACGGCAACATCATCGTGGATACCGTCGTGGCCCAGGGCTGCCGCCCCATCGGCCAGCCCATGCGGGTAACCCGGAGCCGGGGCAACCTGCTGATCGGACTGGACGGGCAGCCGCCCATGACGGTGATGAAGAACCTGTTCGAGCGGGCAACCCCCCGAGACCGGGAACTGATGCGCCACTCTCTGTTCCTGGGGGTGGTGATGGACGAGTTGGTGGAGGCGCCGGCGCAGGGGGATTTCCTGATACGAAATGTGGTGGCTATCGACGGCCGCACCGGCACCCTGGCCATCGGTGAACAGTTGAATGAAGGCCAACTGGTGCAGTTCCACCTTCGGGATGCCGTAACCTCGGCCGAAGACCTGACCGCCGTGCTGCAACGGTATGCCATGGACAACCGGGAAAACCAGGCCCAGGGCGCCCTGCTGTTCTCCTGCCTGGGCCGGGGAGAGAACCTTTACGGCCGTCCCAACCACGACTCCGGCATCTTCCGCGAGCAGCTGGGCTCGGTGCCCTTGGGTGGATTCTTCTGCAATGGTGAGATCGGCCCGGTCGGCGGAACGACCTTCCTCCACGGGTACACCAGCTCGTTCGCTATATTCCGGCCCAAGTTCTGAGCACCGGTCTCACGGGGAGACTCGGCCGGCGGGACTGACCTGCCCTGGGCCCGGTTCAATTCAGGCCCGGAGGCGGGAAGGGATGAAGGGCTGCGCCGCCCAGTGGCCCGAGCCGGGCCGGCGGGAGGGGCCGGGGTAGCGCCGTCAGCCCTTCTCCCGTGATTCCGGCCCAGCTGCGGCCCCGTCTACTTTTCCAGCTTTATCGGGTTGCTCAGCACGCCAATCCCTTCCACTTCAATCTCGCAGACATCGCCGTCATGGAGTTCGCCCGGCTTCCCCGGAGTGCCCGTGTAGATCATGTCCCCTGGCTCCAGGGTCATGAACTGGGTTGTGAAAGCGATGATGGTGGGAACGTCGAAGATCAGGAACTTGGTGGTTTCCCCTTGGACCTCGTTGCCATTGATTCGGCAGGAGACCCGCACGTTGTCAGGGTCGAGGTCGGTCTCAATGAAGGGGCCGGCGGGGGAAAAGGTGTCGGAAGACTTGGCCCGCCACCAGTTGCGGTCTGCCTGCTGCCAGTCGCGGGCGCTCACGTCGTTGCCGCAGGTGTAACCCAGGACGTGCTGCAGGGCCTGCTCCTTGGGCACGTTGCGGCATTGGTCTTTTATCACGACCACCAACTCGCACTCGGCATCCAGCTTGGCAGTGCCCTTCGGGCGGATGATAGTGTCGTCCGGGCCGATCACCGAGCTGAGGGTCTTGAAGAACACCATGGGTTCGGCGGGCGGTGTACGGTCGCCCATGTGGCTGGAGTAGTTCAGTCCGATGGCCAGGATCTTGCTTGGGAGGCAGGGAGCCAGCAGCTTGACCTCCGATAGCTTATGAGTGTGGTCGGTCACCTTGTAGTCCTCGAAGGGACTGGCGCTCAGGTCCTTCACCGAATCCCCTTCCACAACCCCGTAGCTGATCTGTCCGTGGGCGAGATACCTAGCGAATTTCATGTCCATTGCTCCTGATTGGATTTTTAGGTTTGGTGCCGGACCAGCTTTGGCTCCCGGCCGGCCCAGGTAGATACCGGACTCCGGATCTTTCTTCGAACGAGAATAACCGGCGAGAATAACCGGCTAATTGTAACTCCGTTGTGCCGGGCTTGGCTACCGGCATCGCTGGCTTCCGGCGCCATCCTTAGACGTAATTCTGGGCCTTGCATGCCACGGCCGGCTCGGCGGTTAGCTCTCGATCACCAGCTTGCCGAAGAAGTCCCGAGCCGCCATGGTGCGGTGGGCTTCGGCGACTTCCTCAAGGGGAAACACCCGGCCCACGATGCCGTGGATGGAGCCGCGATGGACCAGCTTCATCATGTCCGTGAAGGTGCGCCCGCTGCGGCCTCCGCTGCCCATTAGGTGCAAGGGACGTGAATGAAGGATGGAGAGGTCCATGTTGGTCCGGGTCCCGGATGTGACACCGGTAATCACGAGCCGGCCGCCGGGCCGCAGAGATTGCAGGTTCTCCTCCCAAATGTCGGCCCCCACGCAGTCGAACACCAGGTCAACGCCTTCGCCGCGGGTCAACTCCCGGACCCGCCTGCTGAAGTCCGGGTGTTCCCGGTAGTTGATCACCTCGTCGGCTCCCAGTTCCTTGGCCTTTTCCAGCTTCCAGTCGCTACCCGCTGTGGTTATGACCCGGGCGCCGATCATTTTCGAGATCTGGATGCCCATGCTGCCCACACCGCTGCCCGCCGCCTGGATGAGCACCTCGTCCCAGGGGCGAATTTGCGCCTGGGTCACCAGGCAGTGCCAGGTGGTGTGGGCGGCGATGGGCAGTGCGGCCGCCTCGGTAAAAGTCATGGAGTCGGGAATCTTATGGGCGTTGACGGCCGGGGCGGTGATGTATTCGGCGTGGCCGCCGTCCAGATCAACGCCGATCCGTTTCTGGCCGGTGCAGTATTGGTCGAGGCCCAAGAGGCAGTACTCGCAGGTGCCGCACATGACCCGGTTATTCAAGATCACCCGGTCGCCCACCTTCAGCTCCGTCTCGGCATCCGGGCTGATACCGGCAATCTCCCCGGCAACGTCGCAGCCCAAAATGCGGGGCAAGGTCACCCCGGCCCTGGGTCTGGCCCGCAGGCCAAGGTCCAGGTGGTTCAACGCGCTGGCCCGGACCCGCAGCAGCACTTCCCCGGGGGCTACTTCGGGGTCCGGACGGTCCCCGCAGGTCAACTGCTCGGGGCCGCCGTGCTGCTCGATGAACACAGCTTTCATGGGCCAACCTCCTGGTCGAAGAGGATTGCCTGGATGGGTGGGAGCCGCTGCCTGGGGGCCGATAGCCGACGTTCTCGTTCGAGATCATCCGAATCTTACTCCCCTTCGCAAAGGGCGTCAAAGCCTCGGATTCCGGCCCAGGGCAACAAAACCCTTGCCGCCGGAGGCCCACGGCCCGGCGCCGGACTAGGAAAGTTCCACAATCGCGTTGACGGTGTTCGCGTTCTCCGTTAAACTTCCAGCCTAAACGCCGGGCCGGCAAGAACAGCCTCAGCGCCCGACGATTCTCGGTCAGCCGGAGGGTGCCGTGAGCGACTCGGTATTCGACATAACCGGTCAAAAGGTCCTGGTGGTCGGCGCCGGACGGGGCATCGGGAAGGGCATCGCCCTGGCTTTTGCCGAGGCAGGGGCTGACGTGGCGATCACCGGGCTGAGTTCCACCGGGGTCAGCCAGGTGGCCGAAGAGGTTCGGGCCCTCGGGCGCACCGCCCTTCCTCTGACGGGAGACGCCACGAAAGGGGCGGAGATGGAGCGGATCTCCCGGCAGGTGCTGGAGGAGTTTGGCAACCTGGACACTCTGGTCAACTGCGTGGGCGACTCCATTCGCAAGCCGGTGGTCGCGCTTCCCGGCACCACGGCGGAGGGTATGACCGAGGAGGAGTGGCATCACATCTTGGACATCAACCTGACCGAGGCTTTTCAGGGGTGCCGGGCCTTCGGCGCCTATTTTCTGGAACGAGGCCAGGGCTGCGTTACCAATATCTCGGGTTGGGCCTCTTTTCGGGGACGGCCCCGGTCATCGGCCTATGATGCCGCCAAGGCCGGGCTGATGCGATTCACCGAGTGCTTGGCCCAAGAGTGGGCGCCCTATGGCGTGCGGGTCAACTGCATCGCGCCGGGCTCCTTCCCGGACCCGGAGCAGATGTCCTCCGAGGCTTATCAGGCCCGGCAAGAGACTGCCCAACGGGAGATCCCCCTTGGCCGGGTAGGCAACCTGAAGGAGCCGGGTTATCTGGCCGTCTTCTTGGCCTCGCCCGCGGCGGCCTATATAACGGGCCAGACCTGGGCCGTGGACGGCGGGATCAGCATCAAGCATCCTTAGCCCAGCGGTAGCATCTGAAACTTCCCCGCCTTCTTTCCCTCTTCGGAAAGGGCCATATTTCTAGCCACCCATGTCCGGAAGGTGCATTTTCCAGTCCGTAAGGGGGGAGTCTGGAGGGATTCTCCTCGAACACCCGTTATAGTATGCTGTCACGGCTGGGGTGGCGGACCGGGAAAGCGCGGGAGCGATGTTCAGGGAGGCGTAAGAGCCATGATGAACTATCCACTTCTGGTACCGCGGATTCTGGAGCGGGCCAAGGCGTTCTTCCCCCGAAAAGAGATAATCACCCGTGTTGGGGAGGGCACTCACCGCTACACGTACCTCGACCTGGCGAGGCGGTCGGCCCGGCTGGCCAACGCCCTCTCCGGCCTCGGCGTGGACCCCGGCGACCGGGTGGGTACCTTCGGCTGGAACACCTACCGCCATCTGGAGGCCTACTTCGCCGCGCCCGCGCTGGGTGCGGTGCTGCACACCATCAACATCAGGCTGGCCCCCGACGACCTGGTTTACATAATCAACCACGCCGGCGACAAGGTCCTCCTGATCGACCCGGACCTGGCGCCTTTGATTGAAGCCATCGCCCCCAGGCTGGAATCGGTGGAACACTTCGTGGTGATGACCGACGACCCCGAGGTGTCCACCAGCCTGCCCTCGCCGCACAACTATGAAGATCTGCTTTCGCGTGCCTCGGACCAGCATACTCCGGTGGAGCTGGACGAGAATGCGCCGGTAGGTCTCTGCTACACCTCGGCCACCACCGGGCGGCCCAAAGGTGTGATGTACTCCCACCGGGCAGTCTTTCTCCATACCATGGTGGAGTGCCAGGCGGATGCCCTGGGGTTTCAGGAGCGGGACGTGGTGATGGCCGTGGTCCCCATGTTCCACGCCAATTGCTGGGGCACACCATACTCTGCCACGATGGTGGGGGCCACCCAGGTGTTTCCCGGCGTGCGCCCCGATCCCAAGATCGTCTGCGAGCTGATCGAACAGGAGCGGGTCACGGTAAGCGCGGGCGTGCCCACCATCTGGATTGCCCTGTTGGACTACCTGGAACGCTCAGGGAAGGAGCCCGATTTCTCCAGTCTGCGCGAGGTGCTAAGCGGCGGCTCGGCGGTCCCGGTAAGTTTGATTCAGACCTATCGGGAGAAGCTGGGAGTGAAGCTGACCCAGGCCTATGGTATGACCGAGGCTACCCCGTTGATATCGGTCAACCGCCGGAAGGGCAACTTGGACAGCCTATCCCCTGAGGAGCAGCTTCAATTGGCGGGCAAGCAGGGGCTCGTGGTCCCCGGCGTGGAGATGAAGCTGGTGGATGACCAGGGTCAGGAGTTGCCCTGGGATGGCGAGCAGCGCGGCGAGTTGCTGTTCCGTGGGCCCTGGCTCGCCGGCGAGTACTACAACGATCCCCGTTCCGCGGAGACTTTCATCGATGGCTGGTACCACAGCGGCGATATCGCCTCGGTGGATGCGGACGGGTACATCCAGATCGGCGACCGGCTCAAAGACATGGTCAAAAGTGGCGGGGAATGGATATCCTCGGTAGACCTGGAGACGGCCATCATCGCTCATCCGGCGGTACTGGAAGCGGCGGTCGTCGCCATCCCTCATCCCACCTGGCAGGAGCGGCCCCTGGCCTGCGTCGTGCCCAAGGCCGAGCATCGAGAATCCCTGAAAAAAGGCGAGATCCTGGACTTCATCCGGGACAAGTTTGCGCGGTGGTGGATTCCCGACGACGTGGTTGTGCTGGATGAGATTCCCAAGACCAGCGTGGGGAAGTTCGACAAAAAACTATTGCGGGAGCGGTTTCAAGGCTACGTGCCCGGCGAGTGAATCGCTCCGCCCGGGCGCCCCTTCCGGTGGCCCGGGGAGGTAATGGCAGAACGCAGTCCGATATCCACTCCGATGGGCGATGGGATTTCGGAGGGGCGGACCCGGTTGAAGGAACCGGCCGGCGTCCTGGCGTCGCCGCTACAACTTGATCTTGCTTTTGCCCGGCGGGTTAAGTAGAATCGAGTTGGCGGGTGGGGCGTGCGAATCCTTCGTGCATTGCCGTCCCAAGCGGTTATCCCTAGGTAGGATGATGGATGATTAGGGTGCTTATCGGCGAGGACGAGGGTCTCTTTCGGGACATGCTCAAGATTTCCTTGAGCGCGATACCCAACTTGGAAGTGGTGGACGCGGTTTCAGACGGGAAGACGGCGATCGATGCCGCTGACCGTTTAATGCCCGATGTGGTGTTGATGGACATCGAGTTGGGTAGTGAGCCCAACGGGATCGCGGCCGGCCGGTCCATCAAGCAAGACCATGAAGAAATTGGCATTGTAGTGCTTTCGGCCCACAAGGAACGGGAGTACGTGGACCTGGTCTCGAAAGAGGACTACGCGGGCTGGTCCTACTTGATTGAAGCAGTCGGTCAGCGATGCCGGAGCGTTGGTCCGGGCAATCGAGGGCTCGGCATCCGGCCTGGTGGTTATGGACCCCTGGGTGGTCAGCAGCATGCGGCCACGCAAAGGCTCCCTCACCGCCCGGCTCACGCCCCGTCAACAAGAAGTGTTGGCGATGATGGCCCAGGGGTACAATAACGCGGCCATCGCCGAGAGATTGGTCCTGGGGACCAAGTCGGTGGAAAACTACATCAACGCCATCTACCAGGAGTTGGGTCTGAGCCACAATGGCCCCCTGCACCCCCGGGTCCAGGCCGTCTTGAGCTATATAAGAGACAGCGATTAGGTTTGGGGGCGGAGGCTCGCGGGCCAACCGTCTGGCCACCGGGAATTCCCACCTATGGCTAATCATCGCTTTCAGCCTCCTCATCGCCACTCCGTACCGGCCTATTCCCTCTGTAGATGGCCCCGGGTGGTCCCATGCTAGAAACATCGGCTGGCGATGCCGTCCGGGCCAAGGGGTTGGAGAAAAGCTTCGGGGACTGGCCGGTTCTCTGGGACCTGGACCTGACGGTCCGTTGGGGAGAGGTGCTGGTCTTGTTTGGGTCCAATGGCGTCGGCAAGACCACGCTGCTCCGGATCCTCTCCACCCAATCCAAACCTGACGCCGGGACCCTGCTGGTGGCCGGCTACAGTCAACGCCGGCAGCCGGAAGCGGTCCGCCGCCGGGTCGGGGTCGTCGGGCACCAGACCTTTCTCTACGAGGACTTGACCTGCCGGGAAAACCTGGTGCATTACAGCCGGCTCTTCGGGCTGGAAGACCGCCAGCGGCGGGTGGCGGAGGCCCTCTCCCGCGTTGGGCTGGCCGATCGAGGGAACCGCCTGGTCCGCACCCTCTCCAATGGGATGCAGAAGCGGCTTTCCATTGCCCGAGCCATCTTGCACCAACCCCAGCTTCTGCTGCTGGACGAGCCGGAAGCGGGACTGGACCGGGAGTCGGTGGCGATCCTCAAGTCCTTGCTGGAAGAGTGGACCGAGGCCGGCCGTTCGGTGGTCATGACCACCCATGACGTGGAGCTGGGGTTGTCCTGGGCGCACCGGGCCGCTGTATTGCGCTTCGGAGGAATCCATTTCCCATCTTCAGACGAATTCCTGGACGACGCCTCGCTCCGGCGCATTATGGAGAACTCCCCGGAGCCCAACCGGTGATTGACTTGCTGCGGCCGGTCTGGGTGTTGGTCTGGAAGGATATCCTGCTTGAGTTGCGCTCCCGTGACCTGGTTATCTCGGTGCTCGTGTTCGGCCTGGTGGTGGTGGTGATCTTCAACTTCGCCCTAAGCGTAAACGCCCAGCGGGCCACGGTGCTGGCGCCGGGCATTCTCTGGGTGGCCTTTTCCTTCGCCGGAGTGCTGGCGATGAACCGGGCCTTCGTCCGGGAGAGGGAGCAGGGCGGGCTGGAAGGTCTGTTGCTCACACCGGTCAGCCGGGACTCCATCTTCCTGGGAAAGGCGGCGGCGAGTTTTCTCTTCATGCTCTTGGTAGAGGTAATCCTGCTGCCCATCTTCGCCGCGTTGCTAAGCTTCTCCGCTCTATCGGTGACCCTCATCGCGACCATCGTGCTGGCCACCGTGGGGTTTGCCCTGGTAGGCACCTTGTTTTCCGCCATCGCCGTGCAGACCCGCTCCCGTGAGATCATGCTGCCGGTACTGTTTTTCCCGGTGATCTTGCCGGTGATCGTCGGTGCGGTGGAGGCGTCAAAGCAGGCCATCGGCGGAGAGGCCGTCGTTGGTGTGGGGCATTGGCTGCCGCTGCTAGGCGCATTCGACGCCCTGTTTTTGGTAATATGTCCTTGGGTCTTCTCATTCGTCGTGGAGGAATAGCCGGCCGTGGCGGGAACCGAACAGGCGGAACTGGAACCAGTGAAAACCTCGACCCGGCGGCAGGGGCTGGCGCGTGGACTCCCCGGTCTTCGGTTCTACCTGGTGCCTTTGACGGGGCTGCTGATGCTGGCCAACCTCTACTTGATCTTCATGGTGGCCCCGACCGACGCGGATACGGGCCACGTTCAACGGGTGATGTATCTCCATGTCCCCTTGGCTACCATGTCTTTCCTCGCCTTCCTGATGGTCTTCGTGGCCAGCATCCTCCATCTGGCGCGGCGTGAGGCCAGGTGGGACAGCCTGGCTCACGCCTCCGCGGAAGTGGGTGTGGTGTTTATCAGCCTGGCATTGATCACCGGGATGATCTGGGCCAAGCCGATTTGGAACGCCTGGTGGCTCTGGACCCCGCGATTGACCACCACGTTGATCCTATGGCTGATCTATGCTGCGTACCTCATGGTCCGGGCCTACGCGCCAAGCCGGGAAAAAGGGGCGCTCTACGGGGCCGTGATGGGGATCGTCGGTTTCGCTGATGTCATCATCGTTTACTTTTCGGTTCAATGGTGGCCCGGCATCCACCCGGAGCCGGTTATTGGCCCCCAGTCCGCCGGTGATGCGCTGGACCCCACGATGCGGGCCGTGCTGCTGTTCTCGTTTGCGGCCTTCTTCTTTCTCTTGCTGTTCCTGGTGCTGGAGCGAATGGAGCTGCAGAAGATCGAAGACCGGGTCAGGGACGTGAGACTCAAACTGCGGAGGGGCCGCGGCTAAGTGCCATCGCACCGTGAAAATGGGGCGATCAAGCCCCACTGCCGGGCCGGGGGTGTAACCGCCAGGATTTCGGTGGCGAGTTTTTGTCCTCCGGTGCGGGATCACCAGTCAGTAAGGCTATTTCAGCGGCCATTTACCTGGCCCCAGGAGAGTAAGGAGCCATGCCGATCGCGCTACTGCAGATCGAACTGCCCTCGTCCAACCTCCCCTACCTCTTCGCTGCCTTCGCCGTAAGCTGGGCCGCCTTCTTCGTCTACGCGTTCTTTCTGACCAGGCGCCAGCAGGAGATGCAGGGTGAGATCGAAGGTTTGCGCCGGGCTTTGGAGAACCGGAAGACCGGTGACCAGGAGTAGCCGTCAAGGTCTTCCCGGTTCGGTGAATCCCTTCTGTCCCACGGGCGCGGGTAGCATGGGGCCGCCCGGCGCCCATGCCGGACGCACCGATGCAACTCGTTCAAAGGGGCAATGCGAAGGCCCTGGAGCGTCCGCCTCCTCGCCTCACTCGGGGTGACCTGTTCCAGTGTGCTTCTCAGCCATGGCCCTTGCTGGAAAGGTGGCTACTGGCGTGATACCATAGATTGTAGGCGCGGAGACCGATGGCACAGCCGGTGTCCCTGCCGTCGGAGGACCAAGGGAGAGGCATTTGGACGACGTGGAGCGGGGGCGGCCAGAGGTCACGTTGGAAGATGAGGCGAGGGGCCGAAGCAACCGGACTCGCCTGATAATTCTGGCGTTGGTGGCCGGGCTGGCGCTCGCCTACATGGTCTACGCCGCCTTCCCGGGCAACGCCCTTTTTTTTCTGAGCGTCGACGAGTTCATGGCGAAGAGCGATGTTCAGGACGGCAGGGTGGTGCGGGTAGCCGGAATGCTGGTCGACGGCACGTTTATTCGAGACGGGAATTCCACCCTGGCTCGGTTCCAGCTCGTCGATAGAGACGGCGGCCCTCAGAGCGATCACCTCTTGGCAAAGTACGAGGGCGTCGTGCCGGACCTCTTCTTCAATCCCCACTCTGAGATCATCCTTCAAGGCAGCTACGGATCGGACCAGGTGTTCACGGCCAGCACCATCCTGGTCAAGTGTCCTTCCAAGTACCGCTCGCTCGAGGATGAACTGGAAAACAGCAGCTAGCGCCCGGCTCCCCGCGGCCCCGGAGTTGGCGTCTCCCGAGCCGGCTTTGGCGGTCGGCGATCTCACCAAGGGCCGGCATCAATGCCCCGATGTTTCGGTCAGCCATCTTTAAATGAGTTCACCGCATCAGCCGCTATTTCCCTTCGAACCGTCAGGCGTGCTATCGCAACTATTGCCAGGCGGGTATTCTCGGCCGCTGGGCTGGTGGCGAGGAGCTGAATCGGCAAGGCGCAAGCTCTCACCGTAGGAATACTTTGGGGATTCTTCAACACCGCGGCCCGGGCCACCCGAAGAGGTCAACCCGGCCCCGGCGAGACAGGAAGGAGGAGGAGGCGCCGCCGGCTAAGAAGGGCTCTGGCCTTTGTCCTGTTTGGCCCGGGCGAGGATGGACCGCTTGAACGAGGCAGGCGGCGAGACCCTGGGGAGGCTGGCGAGAATGCTGATAGTCGAAGCCAGCGTGTCGACGAACGCCTGACACGGCCTGCATTTGCTCAAGTGGCTCTGGATGGTGGAGCGTTTCGCCGTTGGTAAATCCTCTTCAAGGTAGTCCGAAGAAAGCTCTCGGACCCCCTCGCAGTCGATCTCATGGCGGCGAACTAGATTCTTAAACAGTCCAAGCACGGCATTTGCCCCCGGCTCATTCTATAGGCATCCGGTGGAGTCGGCAACCTCTCGGGATCAATCTCCAAAGTGTACCGTTAGCCCCCACCTTGAGCCAGGAGGGGCGCTCTCTATGGACAACCTCTCTAGGTTAGATGCACAATGCGGTCCAAAAGGATGCAAGTTTAGGGCGATTGGATGGAAATGGAAACCCAGACCCGATTGGACTTTGAATCCATAGTTGAGAATTACAGCGACTTCGTATACAACCTGACCTACCGCGTACTGGGAAACAACGCCGACGCCGAAGATGCGGCGCAGGACGCTTTTCTTTCCGCCTATCGCAGTTTCCAGCGTTTCAGGGGAGAGTCGTCGGTCAGCACTTGGCTGTATCGCATCGCGGTTAACGCCGCGTTGATGAGATTGCGGAAGGACCGGCAGAAGAACCTGCTGACCCAGACGGGATACGACGAGTTGCGTATTACCAATCCTTCCGAAGGTCCGGAGAAGCAGGCGCTCAACAGTGAGCTTAGGGAGCGCCTGGAACAGGGCTTGGGGTTGGTAGCTCCCCACCTGCGGGCAGCCGTGGTCTTGCGGGACGTGCAGGGCCTGAACAATGAAGAGGCTGCCGCAGTGCTGGATATCTCCGTTTCGTCTCTGAAGGCCCGTCTACATCGGGGGCGGGTGTTGCTCCGCCAGTACCTGCAGGACTACCTCCAGCAGGCCCAATAGACCTTATCCAGAGCCGCCATCGGCGGGCGGCGGACCTCCAGGCTGAGGACCTTGGGTCTCGGTCAGATCTGGAACGACCCCATCAGTTCCTCAACAGTCCGCGGCTTGGTCTTTTCCCACAACTGTTCAAACTGCTGGTCGAGTGATGGCCGGCTCTCGTCCTTGTACAAGACCCCAACCGGCGTACCGCCTTGCTGAAGCAGGCGAGACGCCTCGGCGCGGTCCGAGGGATCGTGGTCCTCCGGAATGGCCCACAACGCCGGCTCTACCCCTTGCTTCTGGTTTCCCTTCAGCTCTTCATAGTTGTCATGGTAGGTGGTACAGGGAGACTGGACATGGACGATGGAGAACCCGGCGTGGTCCATCCCCTGTTTGATCAGCTTGGCCAGGGGCCGGGGTTGGCCGGAGAACCCGGAAGCGATGTACGTGACTCCCAGGGTCAGGTACAGTTCCAGCGGACTGGTCGCCGCTTCCAGTTTGCCGAACGGGGTAGAACTGGTAATGGTGCCAATCTTGGTGGTGGGCGAACTCTGGCCCTTGGTCAGCCCGTAGATACCGTTGTCCATGACCACGGCGCAGATATTCAGGTTCCTGGCGGCTTGAGGCCCGATATGCTCGGCGCCGATGCTCAAGAAGTCCCCATCGCCGGCCACGACGACCACGTTCAGACTGGGGCGGGCCATCTTGACGCCCATGGCGATCGGCAGGGACCTTCCGTGAATGCCGTGGAAGCCGTAGGCTTGAGCCCCTTCCAGCAGATGGACCAGGTTGCCGGAGCAGCCTATACCCGCCACCACCACATTGCCCTCCGCGGGAACCCCCGACTCTTCCAGCCGGTCGATCATGGCGAATTCAATCGCCCTGCGCACCCCGAAGTCGCCGCAGCCGGGGCACCATTTGAAATCGTATTCCAGGTTCTTCTTGCTCATGCCCGGACCATCTCCCGGCGAGAGGTACTCGCCATATCGGTGATCTGTTTGACCAGGTCTCGAACCCGGAATGGCAGGCCGGTGTATTGAGTGATAGCCACTGCACGTACCCCCTCGGAACGGAGGATACTGGCGAACTGCCCCTGGTAGTTCAACTCAGGCACGATTACCAGCTCTTTTTGTCTCAACTCCTCCAGCAACCGGGGAGGCAGCGGGTTCAAGAACATGGTGTAATACCAGGCGACGGAGACGCCCTGCTCTTTCAAAGTGTGGTAAGCCTCCAGGGCCGGCCCCTTGGAGCCCCCCCAGGGGAGGAGAGCGATTGACTCCTCCGGCCTTTCCCGTTCGTAGGTGTCCGTTTCGAGCAGTTTCAACTTGCCGAATCGCCGCTCGGTCATCTCTACGTGGTGTTCGGCCAGGTGGGTGGTGTCTCCCATGTCGTCGTGTTCGCTGCCGTTGGCCACGTAGGCTCCCGGAGAGCCGGGGATGGGCATGGGTGAAAGCTCCTGCCCAGCATAGCGATGGTAGTTGTTGGCGCCCTGGTAAACCTTCCGATTCGTCACTTCCAGCTTGGATAGGTCCGGCATGGGGATATTCTGTACCCGCTCCGCCAAGGTCATCTCGGTGAGCAAGATAACCGGGCCTTGGTACCGCTCCGCCCAATTCAAAGCTGTCACGGCGCCGTAAAAACACTCTTCCACGGTGCCGGCGGCAATGATGGGAAGTCGAACGTCGCCATGGGCAGGATACATGCAGGCCATCAGGTCCGATTGTTCGGTCTTGGTCGGCAGGCCGGTCGCCGGGCCGGCCCGCTGCACGTCCACCACCACGCAGGGAATCTCCGCCATCCAGGCTAACCCCAAGCCTTCGCTCATCAGGGAGATCCCCGGCCCGGAGGTGGCCGTCATGGATTTTCTTCCGGCGAATCCGCCGCCCAACAACGCCGTCATTGCCTCGATTTCCGAGCTTACCTGGTAGGCGAATTTTTCAGGACCCACCAGGTTGCGTTCCAGGTAGATCAAAATGGCGCTGGCCGGGGAGATCGGATAGCCCACGTAGAATTCCAGCCCTCCGGCCAGAGCGCCCAGGGCCACGGCCTCATTCCCCTTGAGCATGAGTTGGGCGTCCTCCGGCATTTCGGGGGGCGCCAGTTCTCCCAACGCGAAACCGACCTGGGAGATGTGCTCCCAGCCCAGGTTGATCGCCATGATGTTGGACCGGATGATTTCGGCGTCGGTGGACCGGCCGCGGCTAAACCGCTGCTCCACGAACTTCTCCAAGGACGCCTTTGACATGTCCACCAGGTACGCCAACGCCCCGACCACGACCATGTTGGCGGCCCGGTTGTTGGCCGTCGACCGGGCCAGATCGTCGATAGCCAGGCCGAGGACCCGAGGGCTGGCTTCCAACTGGAACTCGTTGGAGTTGTAAATGACCACGCCGCCGTCTCTCACGGCGCCGCGGTGGGCATCATAGGCTTCCCGGTTAAAGGCCACCAGGACATCCACATCGTCCCCGGGGCTCAGGACCGGCTCCACCGAGATGCGGACCTGGGTCCAGGTGGGGCCCCCCATGATCTGGGAGGGAAATGTGGCGAAGGTTAGGGCGTGGAAGCCGGCGGAGGTGGAGGTCTGTGCCAGAGATTCCGCCGAGGTGACAACCCCCTGTCCCCCTTCTCCGGCGAACCGGACGACAAAGTCGCGGACTAGCATAGGCAGACCTCCCGGCCTATTGATCAGGACAAAGGGATATCAGGATTGGATCCAGTGGTGGAGCGGCGGACGGATATTCGGTATCTACATGCACAGGAAGCAAGGACGGCTACATTGAGGCACAAACGGTTCAGGGTCTTTGGCATGGTGGTCTTTGGGATCGGTCCTCTCGACTCCCTGAAGTCAAGGCGACCTCATAGAGGTCGCTCTATTCGCCGTTATCGCGGCAGCCCAGTGGTCTGCCCGGTGGTCTGCCCGGTGGTCTGACTGAGTATTTCCGAGGGCTGCATTACGAATATAACACCCGGCTTCGGCCATTGTCAATTGAGACTCAGTAACAATATCCGGCTCTGATAATTGTCTAATTGCGCCCGGCTCCCGACATTGTTGGGGGTTCTTGGGTATGCTAGAATCCGTATCATGGAGGACATCAAATACTGGGTGGCGCTGAACCGCGTCCCCCAGCTTGGAACGGTTAGGTTCCGCCGGTTGGAGGCCCACTTCGGCAAGTTGGCTGGCGCTTGGCAGGCCAGTTTGGCCGAGTTGAAGGCTGCTGGAATCGAGGATCGACCGGCTCGTGAGATAGTGGCGGCCCGAAGCCGTATCTCACCGGACGCCGAGATTGAGCGGATGAGCCTCGCTGGGGTGAAGCCGCTCAACTGGCACCACCATGATTACCCGCCCCGGCTGAAAGAGATACATGATCCACCCCCGGTACTATATTATAAGGGCACCATTCTGCCGGACGACGAACGGGCGGTGGCGGTGGTGGGGACCCGGGGGCCCACCACCTATGGCCGCGAGGCGGCTGCCGCGCTGACCACCGACCTGGCTCGCAACGGCATCACCATCGTAAGCGGATTGGCCCGGGGCATTGACGGCGTCGCCCACCGGGCGGCCCTGGACGCCGGCGGCAGGACTATCGCCGTCCTGGCCAGCGGGTTGGACACGGTCTACCCACGGGAGCACGCTGGTCTGTTCCAGCGGACCCAGGGGGCTGGGGCGGTGGTTTGCGAGTACCCTCTGGGTGTGCGGCCGGATCCCCGCAGCTTTCCCCGGCGGAACCGGCTGATCAGCGGCATGAGCCTGGGGACCCTGGTGATCGAGGCGCCCAACAAGAGCGGCGCGGTTTGGACGGTGCGTCACGCTTTGGACCAAAACCGGGAGGTCTTCTGCGTTCCGGGAAGTATCTTCTCACCGGCCAGCCAGTTCACCAACCGGATGATCCAAGAGGGCGCCAAGCTGGTCTCCAGCTACACCGACGTCCTGGAAGAGCTTAACTTGACGGTGGTCGCCCACCAGGTGGAGATGCCCATGATTCAGGATCAAGCCGACGATACCGAGGCGGCCTTGCTCCAGTACCTGGACGACGAACCGCTACATATCGACGATATCCGAAGGAGCGCCAGCTTGCCCATCGCCGCGGTCAGCAGCCTGTTGTCCATGCTGGAGCTGAGGGGTAAGGTCAAGCAGGTTGGCTGCATGCACTACATTCGAATACGGGAGACTAGCCCAATCTATGGCAACTGATTCTGGGAAGAAGACCCCCGCCCGGTCCAAGCCTAAACCCAAGCCTCGAACTGCAGGTACCGCGAAGAAGAAGGCGAGCCCTCGAAAGAGCACCCTTAGGGCCAGCCTGACCGGCAAGCACCTGGTCATCGTGGAATCCCCGGCCAAAGCCCGAACCGTGGGCCAGATCCTGGGAAGAAAGTACGTGGTTACGGCCTCTCTGGGCCACGTCCGGGACCTGCCGAAGAGCAAGATCGGGGTGGACGTCGATCAGGACTTCGAGCCGTCCTACGTAATAATGAAGGACAAGAAGACCGTACTCACCGACCTGAAGAAAGCCGGCGAGCAGGCAACGAGCATATATCTGGCTACCGACCCGGACCGGGAGGGTGAGGCCATCTCCTGGCACCTCCAGGCAGCCGCCGAGTGGAGCCGGAGGTCCGAGCCACCCAAGCGGGTGGTCTTTCACGAAATCACCAAAGAGGCCGTGATGGAGGCCTTCAAGCACCCCAGGGAAATCGATATGCAACTGGTCAATGCTCAGCAGGCCAGACGGATCTTGGACCGGCTGGTGGGCTACCAGATCAGCCCCTTACTCTGGCGGCGCGTTCAGCGGGGTCTCTCAGCCGGGCGGGTCCAATCGGTCGCCCTGCGAATGGTGGTGGACCGGGAGAAGGAAATCCAGGCCTTCGTGCCGGTGGAATCCTGGACGCTGGAAGCCCAACTCCATAAAGAGTCTGGCGATTCCACCGCAGCCAATCTATTCACGGCCGTGCTCCACTCAACCAAGGGGCAGAAGGGCCGGCTGTCCATCGCGAAAGAGGATGAGGCCCGGCGCTACGAAGCCGAACTTAATGGCGCCGCCTACGCGGTGGCCAGTGTGACCAAACGGGAGGTGCGCCAACGGCCGGTCGCGCCTTTCACCACGAGCACCTTGCAGCAAGACGCGGGGCGAAAGCTCAGGTTCACCGCCCAAAAGACCATGAGGATCGCCCAGCAACTTTATGAAGGTCTATCGGTTGGCCCAGGGGGCCCGGTGGGCCTGATCACCTACATGCGCACCGATTCTACCCAGGTTGCGGGGTCGGCCGTGGGTGAGGTGCGGGACTACATCCGCGACCGGTACGGCAAGGAGTTCTTGCCGGACAAGCCGAGGATGTACACGAAGCGGTCCAAGGCGGCTCAGGAAGCCCACGAGGCGATCCGGCCCACCTCTGCCCGGCGCGACCCGGAGGCCTTGAGGGCTCACCTGGACCGGGACCAGCACAACTTGTACAAGCTGATTTGGGAGCGGATGGTCGCCAGTCAGATGGCTGATGCCCGGTCCGATGCCACCACCGTGGATATCGAAGCCACCTGTAAAGCATCGCCCAACGTCTACGTCTTCCGGGCCACAGGCTCGGTGCTCAAGTTCCCGGGCTTCCGTTCCGTGTATGCGGAGCGGCGTGAGGAAAACGGGGGAGCCGAGGGCCGCAGAGCGCTGCCCCTGCTGGTCAGCGCCGACCCGCTGCGGTGCACCAAACTCGAAGCGCTCCAGCACTTCACCGAGCCTCCTCCGCGGTTCACGGAGGGCACGTTGATCCGGGCGATGGAGGAGCAGGGTATCGGCCGGCCCAGTACCTACGCGCCGACCATCGGCACGCTTCTGGACCGCCACTATGTCGGCAAAGAGCAGACCCGCCTGGTGCCCTCGCCTTTGGGCACCACCGTCACCGAGCTTTTGACCGAGTACTTCACCGAGGTCATGGACCCGGAGTTCACCGCCAGGATGGAAAAGGAGTTGGACGACGTGTCCCGAGGCGAGCGACAGTGGGTCCCAATGCTGGATGAGTTCTACGGCCCTTTCCAAAAAGCCCTGGAAGCCGCTCAGGAGCTGATGCCCCGGAGAAAGGTGGAAGAGGAGACCGACGAGATCTGCGAAACCTGCGGCATGCCCATGGTGATCAAGACCGGGCGGTTCGGCCGGTTCCTTGCCTGCACCGGCTTCCCGGAGTGCCGGACCACCAGGAGGATCTTGAACAAGACCGGCGCGTCCTGTCCCAAGTGCGGTGGCGACATCGTCGAGCGCCGGTCCCGGGGACGAGGACGACCCTTCTACGGCTGTTCCCGCTATCCGGAGTGCGATTTCCTGACCAACCGGAAGCCGGTGCCCACTCCCTGCCCCGAGTGCAGCGGCCTGATGGTGATCGCGGACCGGGACACCGCCGCCTGCACCAACTGTGATTGGCAGGAGCCCATGGGAACGGACGTAGAGGAGCAGGCCCCCGTTGCCGGCTGACCTTCAGCGGGGCGGAAAGACCTTTACAATGGGGGTTGCGGTGGACGGCCAAGCAGAACCGGAGATAACCTCCATGGAGCCCGATTTCGAGGCTTTGTTGCAGCGCTACCCGTCATTTCTGCGGGGTCAGCGGGGTTTGTCCGAAAATACGCTGCGTATCTACCTGGCCGACATTGCTTCCTTCCGGCAGTACATATCCGGGCAGAGACTTAGGCTGGCCGATATGGACCGGTCCATGCTCCGGGGGTACCTGGCCTGGCTGGTCACCGCCGGTCGAGACGGGACCCACGGCTACGCCCGGGTCAGTGTCGCCCGCAAGCTCTCGGCGTTGCGGTCTTTCTACCGCTTTCTGGTGCAGGAAGGCCTCTTCCGGTCCACCCCCATGCCGTCGGGGCGCAGCTTCCGGCTCAAGCTGGAAAGGCCCCTGCCGAGATTCCTGGGACGGAGCGAGGTGAACCGGCTGCTGGAAGCTCCGGGCGACGCCACCCCGGTGGCGATTCGCGACGGGGCGATCCTGGAGGTCCTGTACTCTTGCGGCGTACGGCTCGCGGAGATCCAGGAGTTGAATGTCGGGGACGTAGACCTATCGCGGCGTGAGATGCTGGTCCGGGGCAAAGGCTCCAAGGAGCGGTGGGTGGTGTTTGGGCAGCCCGCGGAGACATCATTGACCCGCTATCTGGGGGAATCGAGGCCCCTTCTGGCCACCGGGCCGGACCCGGCGTTGTTCTTGAACCGCTATGGAAAACGCCTGTCCCGCCGCAGTTTCGAGATATTGGTCGGGCGCTACGCGGCTCGGTCGGGCGCCCGTACCGGGGTGCATCCCCATACGCTTCGCCACACCTTTGCCACCCACCTGCTGGAGGGAGGTGCCGACCTGCGGGTCATCCAGGAGCTGTTGGGCCATTCCAGCCCGACCACAACCCAGGTGTACACCCACGTGACCATGCAGGAGGCGCTCAGCGCCATGTTGACCAATCATCCCCGGTCGGACCTACCCCCCGGCGCGGCCTCTCGCGAGGAGACCGGCGGCAACCGGCCGGATGAAAACCCCGCAAGCCCGCAGGCCGCCGCGAAACCTCCCCGGCTGGCCACGGGAAGGGGCCGACCTTTGAGGGACGGAGTTTAGCCGGCCGATGGTCAAGTTTCTGATTCTCAACGGGCCCAACATCAACATCCTGGGCCGCCGCATGCCCGAGATTTACGGAGTCAGGACCCTCGACGATATCAATCAGGAGTTGGCGGAGAAAGCCAAGGCCGTTGGCGTGGAAGTCAGCTTCTTCCAGTCCAACGTTGAGGGCCACCTGATCGATTGCATCCAGGAGCACTGGGGGGAGATTCAGGGCATCATCATCAATCCGGGCGCCCTCACCCATTACGGCTACGCCCTGAAGGACGCCCTCATCGATGCGGCCGTGCCGGTGATCGAGGTGCACCTGGGCAACATCTACGCCCGCGAGGCCTGGCGGCGCCACTCAGTCATCGCCGATATTGCCCGGGGCCAGATTGCGGGGTTCGGTTGGAGAAGCTATACTTCGGCGTTGGAGATCCTGGCCGCGCAAGTGAAGGAAGAGGCAGGGAAATGAAAGACCGCTTGGATCGATTGAGGAGCCAGTTCCGGGAGCGGGAGCTGGACGCCATGTTGATTTCAGCGCCGGAAAACCGGCGTTACCTCTCGGGCTTTACCGGCTCGGCAGGCTATCTGTTCATCTCCGCGGAACGGGCGGTGCTGGTTACCGATTCCCGTTACACCGAGCAGGCCACCGGTCAAGCCTCGGAGTACCGGGTGATTCAGATCCGGGGGGGATGGGACTGGCTGCTGGAGCAGTTGAAGGAAAGCGGCGCCAAGAAGCTGGGCTTCGAGAGCCAGGATATGACCGTCGCCACCTACAACGTGCTGCTTGAAGCCCTGAAGAAAGAGGAGCCCCTCACCCAGGTTTCCATGGTGGCGGCCCCCGGCATGGCTGAAGAACAGCGGGCCATCAAGGACGGCGGCGAGTTGGACGCATTGCGCAAAGCCATCCACGCCTCCGACGCGGCGATGGATGCGGTGCGCACGGAGATCCGCGAGGGCATGACCGAGCGGGAAGTGGCCTGGCGAATGGAGTCGGCGATGCGCGATTTTGGCTCCGAGGGCACCAGCTTCGACACCATCGTGGCCGCCGGGCCCAACGGCGCCATGGCCCATCACCGGCCCTCGGACCGGCCCATCGGGCGCGGTGAGCCCATCGTGATCGACATGGGCGCCAAGGTCGATGGGTACTGCTCGGACCTCACCCGGACGGTGGTGGTCGGAGAGCCCGACGAGACCTTCCGCAAGGTCTACGACATCGTGCTGGGCGCCCAACTGACCGCGATCAACACCGTCAAGGCCGGAATGACCGGCGGGGATTGCGACGGCCTGGCCCGCTCCGTAATCGCCGAAGCGGGCTACGGAGATCAATTCGGGCACGGCCTGGGCCACGGAGTTGGCCTGGCGGTCCACGAGGACCCGAGGGTAGGACCCAAGTCTTCGGACCCCCTGGAACCCAACTCAGTTTTCACGGTTGAGCCGGGGATCTACATCACCGGCTGGGGTGGGATACGCATCGAAGACATCGTGCTTTTGGACGGGGAAGGCGCCACCCCCCTTAGTAAGGCATCCAAGTAGTTTACGGGCCGGTGGTCCGTGATGACCCGGAGTTGGGAGGAAGGTCCGGATGAGCATTAACTTCAGCGACCTGAGTCGAGGCCTGGTTATCGAGCTGGACGGTCAGCCGTGGCAGGTCATGGACTACGAGCGTCACAAGATGCAGCAGCGCGCTCCCGTTACCCGGATCAAGCTGAAGAACCTGCTCAGCGGCGCGGTGGTTGAGCGCACATTTCAAAGGTACGATACCGCGTTCACCATGGCGGATATCGACAACCGGAGCACCCAATACCTGTATACCGACGGCGAGTTCTATTACTTCCTGGACCAGGAGACCTTCGACCAGTATGAACTCACCAAAGAACTCCTTGGCTCGACCCTCGATTACCTCTCCGAGCAGATGATTGTTGAGGTGGTCTTCTTCAAGGGAAAGGCCATCAACGTCAACCTGCCCACCCACGTGGACCTGAAAGTTAAGGAGACTCCCCCAGCCTTTAAAGGCGACACCGCCCAGGGAGGAAACAAGCCGGCGACTCTGGAGACCGGCCTGCGGATCAACGTCCCCATGTTCATCACGCCCGGCACCGTGGTCCGCGTGGACACCCGCACCGGAAACTATACCGAGCGAGTCAGCTAGCGCCTCCCGTTTCCGGGGACTGCCGTTAGGGTATAGTCTCGTAGATAGCTCTACACCTGCGAGAACATGCGGCGTTCCCGCCAGCGATCGTCCCCGATTGCATTGGGGCCGGAATCCAGAGAGAGGCTGGCTGGATCCCGGCCTTCGCCGGGATGACGGGTAGGGTATCAAACCACGAACGAGACTGCGGACTAGTGGTCAGTCAACCTCGTTTTGGCAGGATGTCATTCAGAGGAGCGCAGCGACGAAGAATCTCAGCGTAACAACGAGATTCTTCGCTTCGCTCTGAATGACAACTACCAGCAATAGGTTGACTGAGTACTAGGATGGTCCGGTTGCCTTGAGCTTGTTGAATGGCTGGTGGTTCGACAGGCTCACCACGAGCGTTTAGCAGGATCGCCACGAACGTTGGACCAGCTCACCACGAACGCTGGGCAAACTCGCAGGGAACGGTATTGGTAAGCTGATTTTCAAAAGGAGGTACTAGCGCCGTGGCCGTTTATACGGTCAGCCAGGTGACCAGACACCTGAAAGACTCCCTGGAAAACGACCCGCTGCTGGCGGACCTGTGGCTCCTGGGCGAGGTGTCCAACTTCCGGTTGTCCTCCTCCGGGCATGCCTACTTCACCCTTAAAGATGATCAGAGCGTGCTGAACTGCGTCATGTTCCGGGGGCAGCCCGGCGTCGAGCTGCTCGCCAGCGGGACGTCGGTCTCCGCCCACGGCCGGATCACCTTCTACACCCGGCGTGGTTCCACCGACTTCATGGTGGACCTGGCCATGCCTGAAGGGGTGGGCGAGCTGGCTCTGGAGCTGGAACAGCTCCGGCAGCGACTGGACGCTGAAGGGCTTTTCGAGATTACCCGCAAGCGGCCCTTGCCCCAGTTTCCCCAAGTTGTGGGCGTGGTGACTTCTCCCACCGGCGCCGTCTTCCACGATATTCAGAACGTCATCCGCCGGCGCTATCCCCTGGTGGAGCTGGTGCTGTCGCCGACCCCGGTTCAAGGCGCCGGCGCCGCCGCCAGCATCGCGTCGGCCCTGGAGAACCTGGACCGGGATGGACGGACCGACGTCATCATCATCGCCCGGGGCGGCGGCTCCTTGGAGGAGCTGTGGCCGTTCAACGAAGAGGTGGTGGCCCGGGCAATATACGCCTGCCGGAGCCCGGTGGTCTGCGGTGTGGGCCACGAAACAGACACTACCATCGCCGACCAGGTGGCCGACGTGAGGGCGCCCACCCCTTCTGCTGCGGCGGAGCTGGTGGTGCCCCACCAGGACGTGTTGCGCCGGCAGCTGGCCGCGCTGGCGGAGCAATCCCTCCGGGCGATGGCCCTGGCCTTTGGCGAGAGGAGGACCGCGGTGGCCGGCCTGGTGCGTCGCATGGACGGAGGCTTGCCCAACTTGGAAACCTGGCGGCGCAGAGTCGATGACCTGGCCCGGGGCGCAGACGTCGCGCTGGTCAACCGGGTGGGCCTGACCAGGTCCCGGGTAGAAGGCCTGGGACATCGGTTGCGGGCCCTGGACCCAGCCGCCACGTTGAAGCGGGGTTTTTCCGTGGTTCAGAACGCCTCTTCCGGCCAGGTGGTCTCCAGTACCGCCCAGGTTGCCACCGGCGACGCCTTGACCATCACGGTAAGCGATGGCTTCATTCCCGCGACGGCGGGATCCGGCGCCAGGACCAAGGCGGTCCGGAAGCCACGGGCCACCGCCAAAGGCCACGGGATGGAGCGCCTACTGTAGGCCCGGACACCTTGCTCCGCTCCTCCTTCTCGGTCCCGGCGGGAATAACCCGTGAGCCTGCCCGGCCCGCGGCCGACTCGGCGGCCGGGTGAGGACGCCCTACCCAAGCCGGCGTTCATCATGCATAATTGCCCTGAGTTCCATTCTATTCACACGAGGACCAACGATGGCCGGAAAGCAAAAACCGGAATCGGACCAGAATCCCGACATCCTTTCCTTTGAGGAGTCCTTTCGACGCCTGGGGGAGATGGCCGAGTCCCTCGAGACCGGCGGGTTGACCCTGGCCGAGGCCACCGAGCGCTACGAGCAAGGCATGACCCTGGTCCGGCGGTGCAACCAACTGCTGGACGAGACGGAACTGAGAATTACGAACCTGAAAGACGCCTACCAAACACCTCCGGCCGGGAGAGAGTGGGACCAGGACCAAGACGAGGACCAGGACCAGGACCAAGACGAGGAGGCATAGACTTGCCTCCCGCCGTGACCCCAACCGGCTCCAGCCCTGCTCCGGAGTATTCCGGGCCGCGCCGGGTGCGGGCCTGATCGTGGTCAACATCGGTTGGTTTTCCACCGGCAACGGGGAAGGCTCCAGGGGTTTGCTTCGGTTCGTGCAGGAGCGGATCGCCCGCGGGCTGTTGGACGCCCGGATAGAGTTCGTTTTCAGCAACCGGGACCCCGGCGAGGCCGAGGGCTCGGACCTGTTTTTCGACTTGGTGACGGGCTACGGGTTGCCCTTGGTGACCTTCTCCTCCACCAGGTTCCGGCGAGCCAGGGGCCGGCCCTTCTCCGGCCTCCGGGAGGAGTACGACCGGCAGGTCATGGACCTGCTGTCGAGTTTTCACCCGGACATTTGCGTCCTGGCGGGTTACATGCTCATCGCCAGCGGCGCCATGTGCCGGTCCTATCCCCTCCTGAATCTGCATCCCGCGTTACCAGACGGTCCCATCGGCACCTGGCAGGAAGTCATCTGGGAGTTGGTGCAGTCCAGGGCAGAACGCACCGGCGCCATGATTCACCTGGCCACCGAAGATGTGGACCGAGGGCCGGTGGTGTCCAACTGTACGGTGCCCATTACCGGGCCCTCCTTCGCACCACTTTGGGAGCAGTTGGGCCGGCAGGAGTTGGGCCAACCGCAAACCGGGCAAGGGGAGGAATCCCCGCTGTTCCACCTTATCCGGCAGGCCGGATACCAGAGGGAGCCCTATTTGCTCTTCGAGACCCTCCGGGCGGTGGCGGAAGGGCAGGTTACTCTGAAGGAAGGCCAGGTCCTGGACCGGGACGGGAAACCCCTGTCACATACCGCCCCCAAGGGCCTGTCCTTGGACCGGGAGATCGAGGGGGCGATGGCTCGGGACGGCTTGCAGCCCATCCGGTGAGCGCCGCATCCGAGGGAAAAGGGGGCCGGCCCGCTCCGCGACCCCAAACAATCTCGGGTGGTTGGGCCGGGATGTGAAAAACCCTCCCCAAAACCGTCTTTCCGGCGAAGGCCGGAATCCAGAAAAGCGTCAACTGGATCCCGGCCTTCGCCGGGATGACGGACCGGGTATTCGACCGATTACGAGATTCTGGACCAGAGCAAGGGTCGACCGGGGAGATGGGGCCGAAGAAGGTGTGGCACTATAGCTGGGACGGGGGCCACCTGGGCTGCGGTTGTGGTCGGGGCCGGTTGAGTTTCGGGGGGCTATCGGTGGAAGGGGGCTACGCCGATTTTTCCAGAGAGTCCAGGGTGAGACTCAGGGTCTCACCGGATTCGGTAAAGAGCTTGGGAGCGCCGGTTCCTTCGATGGCATCGCGGTCCACCACGCACCGTACCACTTCCTCCAAAGAGGGAAGCTCGTACATCACGTCCAGCAGGGCCTCTTCGATCACGTAGCGCAAACAACGGGCTCCCGTCTGGTGTTCCAGAGCGCGCTCCGCCGCTGCGTCCAAGGCTTCGGGGGCGAACTCCAAATCTACCCCGTCGATGCCGAACAATTGTTGGTACTGCTTGACGATGGCGTTCTTGGGCTCGGTCAACACGCGGACCAATGCTTCCTTGTCCAGGGGTTCCAAGGCCGCCGCCACCGGCAACCGGCCCACCATCTCGGGGATAAAGCCGAAATCCAGCAGGTCTTCCGGGATTACGTGGCTGAGGTAACTTTGCTCCGTCTCCGGCTCCGCCTTGTTTCGGCCCCCGGCCAGAAAACCCAGCCGCGACTCGCCGGTCGACAATCGCCGGGCGACTACTTCTTCCAAGCCGTCGAAGGCCCCGCCGCAGATGAACAGGATGTTCCGAGTGTTGATTTGCAGGAACTCCTGGTGGGGGTGCTTGCGGCCCCCCTGTGGTGGAACGTTGGCGACGCAGCCCTCGATGATCTTCAGCAGCTCTTGCTGAACGCCTTCACCGGAAACGTCCCGGGTTATGGACCGGTTCACACCCTCTTTGCGGGCTATTTTGTCCAGTTCGTCGATGTAGATGATGCCGTGCTCCGCCCGGGAGACATCCCATTCGGCTGCTTGAATCAGCCGCAGCAGGATGTTCTCCACGTCCTCTCCCACATAGCCTGATTCGGTGAGAGAGGTGGCGTCGCAGACGGCGAAGGGCACCTCCAGGGTGCGGGCCAAGGTTTCCGCGAGCAGGGTCTTTCCACAACCGGTTGGTCCGATAAGCAGAATATTTGTCTTCTGCAGCTCAACATCGGACTTTCTGGTGCCGTTCCAGATTCTCTTGAAGTGGTTGTAGACGGCCACGCTGAGAATCTTCTTGGCCTTCTCCTGGGCGACCACATATTCTTCGAGACTGGCGTAGATCTCCCGGGGCACCAGTGGACCCTTGCGGTCATGGCGTTGGGCCCGCTTCGGCGGCTCTTGCTCAATGAGCTGCCCTAGGACGCGGATGCAATCGTAGCAGACCGTGGCACGGCCTTTTCCGGCGATAACGAGGTTGGCCCGAGACTGGCCTTTCTCGCAGAAGGAACACTGGGACAACCTGGGCCCATTTCTGGTGCTAGAAACCAATCGACCCTCTCACTCCATCGACTAGGCGGGTGGCCTCAGGAACCGTTTTATTCCTTTTCTTTTTCTTTCTCTTCTTCTTCGTTCTTCGCCGAGCCCAGGATTTCATCAACCAGGGAGTATTCCACTCCCTGCTCCGCGGTCAGGTAAAAGTCACGGTCGGTGTCCCGGGCGATCTTGTCGTAGGTCTGGCCCGTGTTCTCGGCCAGTATGCTGCGGATCTTGTCCTGCAACCGTATGATCTCCCTGGCGGCGATCTCGATGTCGGTGGCCTGGCCCTGGGCGCCCCCCATGGGTTGGTGCATGTGGATGGTGGAGTTGGGCAAGGCGTACCGCTTACCCTTGCTCCCGCCGGAAAGAAGCACGGTGGCCATGCTGGCGGTCATCCCCAGGCAGATGGTGGACACCTCGGGATTGATCAATCGCATGGTGTCGTATATCGCCAGGCCGGAGCTGATGACGCCGCCCGGGCTGTTGATATAAAGGTTGATCCCCTTGTCCGGGTCCTCCCGTTCCAGGTAGAGAAGCTGGGCGATGATGGTGTTGGCCACGTGGTCGTTGATCGGAGTACCCAGGAATATAATCCGCTCCTTGAGCAACAGGGAGTAGATGTCGAAAGCCCGCTCTCCGCGAGGGCTGGTCTCGATGACCATGGGAATAATATTCTGGGGGACGTAAAACGACGAATCGTAAGGGTTATTCTGCATCAGGATTCGTTCCTTCCTCGTGTTCTTCGGGATCTTCAGTCTTCGCGTTGGTGGGTTCTTCCGGCTCTGGAGTGGTCTCACCGACTACCGGCTCCGCGCCCTGCCCCTCGACGATTTGCACCAGGCGCTGGATTACCTTGCGGTTGAATACCATCGAGCGAATCGAGTCCTTGGCGCTGTCTGATGAGAGGGCTTGGCGAGTCGCTTCCTCGGAACCCGCCGACTCGGTCAGCATGGACTCGATTTCTGCCTGGATGTCCTCCGAGGAGACTTCGATGCCCTCTTCTTTGGCCAGCTTCCGTAGCACCAGGTAGGAGTTCAGCCGCTGTTCAGCCTGGGGCTTGAGTTGCTCTCTCCATTCCTCTTCCGTTTTTCCAATGTAACTCAGATAAGTGTCCATGTCTATGCGCTGATTGCGCATAGACCGCTCCCGCTCCTCGTACATCCCATTCAGTTCCCGCTCGTAAATCAGGGCGGATGCTTGGATCTCGGCGAGCTTGAGCAGTTCCTCCAGGCTGTCGTGCTCCAGTTGGCGCAACGACGTCTTTTCTGCGGTCGTGGTCAGTTGGCCGCGCACGAACGCGGTCAAGGCCTCGACGCTCTCGTACCCGTCCCGGACCCCTTTGGCGAACTCGTCGTCCAACTCGGGCAGAGTTTTCACTTTGACGGCCAACACCCGCACCTGCAGATGGCACTCCTTGCCCGCGTAGTCGCCCTGGTGATGGTCCTCGGGGATCGTCAGAGTAAACTCTTTCTCTTGCCCTTCGGACATTCCTTCTAGGTAGACGGAGAACCCGGGCATGGGAAGCGGGTTTTCGAGTTGGGGGATAAAATCGACGCCCTGGTCGTTGATAACGCTTTCCCCGGCGATGGTGCCGAGAATGTCCAGGCTGACCAGGTCCCCGAATTTCACCGCGCGGCCAGCGGGCTCCCAAGGGGCAGCCTCCTGCCGCAACTGCTCGATGACCTCGTCCACCTGACCATCGGTTACCTCAACCGCCTGGCGTTCCAGCCGGAGGGCCAGGTACTCCCCCAGGTCGACAAGCGGCTCCAGGGGTACTACCGCTTTAAAGGAAACCGGCTCAGTTTCCAGGATCTCCAACTGGGGCTCCGAGAACGCCTCGAGATTCTCATTCTTGAGGACCTGGTCCAGGGTCTCAGGCACCATGAAATCCAGGGCCTCTTGGATCAAGACAGCCCGGCCGACGTGACTTTCTACGATAGACCTGGGCGCTTTTCCGGGGCGGAACCCCGGTATCCTCACCTGCTTCACCACTTGGCGGTAGGAGCGAGAAATAAAGGGTTCTTCGTCCTCTGGCTCCATTGCGATACTTAGGGTGACTTCAGTGGGCCCAACCGACTCCGTGGTGATATTCACAGGCAGCGCTCTCCGTGTTTCCGATGCAGCTTTGGGAAGGCCCGAAAGGTGGCCAGGGAAGCCGGTGGGCCAGGTTCAAGTATAGCATAGTCCGTAATGGTTGAAAATTACTATGAACCCTCCCGTGGACCAGCGAAAAACGTGCCGGGCAGTGGGCCTGCGGCAGTGGTCAATGTTTAAGAAAAGGGCTAAATTTGGTCAATTGCCCGAAATACGTTTAAAAATGGTCTTAAAAAACGTTGACAATGCAGTACGAGGGTTGGTAGTTTTGGGCCGATGGGGAGAAATAGGGGCTGCGGTGGATGATGATCCCCTCTGTTCCACTCTACTAAAGCCGAGCGGGCTCCAATTTCCGGAGCACCCTCCGGCCCTCTGAGGCTACCCGCCAGCCTGCGGGATAGCCAATCGATCCAGGCTAACGGCCCATGCGGTTAAGACCGCCTCTTTTACGTCGAGAGTATTTGCGTTAACGATTGTTCCCCGTCCGTGGGACCGATCGTTGCGCCGAGGCAGTGAACCCGCATCGACCGGATTGACGAAGACACTTTGTTTCATGAGGAAACAGTGACTCTATCGACGCCAATACTGGACCGAGAAACCGCGAGTTTGCAGTGGGAGTTGGCTATGGCCAAGATCGACTCGGACTCGGGCAACGACGGCCCCACGTATCACCGGCCGGCCCTGTTGGCGGAGTCGGTTGAGCGCTTGGCAGTCCGGCCGGACGGCGTTTACCTGGATGGCACGTTGGGTGAAGGCGGCCATGCCGAGGCGATCCTCGATGCCTCGGCGCCTTCAGGCACGGTGTTAGGAATCGACCTGGACCCGCGGTCATTGGTCCGGGCTAACGAGCGGCTCGAAGGCTACGGCCGGCGAATGATCTCCGTCCAGGGGAACTATGCCGACATGGTGGACCTGGTTCAGCCGAAAGGGATTACCCAAGTCGACGGGGTGTTGTTGGACCTTGGGTTCTCTTCGCGTCAGGTCCGGGAGCCCGGGTATGGGTTCAGCTTCCGGACCGACGAGCCTCTGGACATGCGCTACGATCCGGCCGGGCCGTGGACGGCGGAGCGCATCGTCAACACCTACGCTGAGAAGGACCTGGCGTGGCTCATTTTCCACTACGGAGAAGAGCCCAGGTCCAGGGCGATCGCCCGGGACATCGTCCGAGGCCGGCCCGTTGAATCTACCGCGCACCTGGCCGGCCTGGTGGCCCGTACCGTGGGTCAACGGCGGGGGCGCCGGGTTCATCCGGCCACCCGCACCTTTCAGGCGCTACGAATCGCCGTGAACGGAGAGTTGGACAATCTGGAGGCCGGCTTGATGGCCGCCGTCCAACTGCTGGCCCCGGCGGGGGTGTTGGTGGTGATCAGCTATCACAGCCTCGAAGACCGGGCGGTCAAGAAATTTCTGGCCCGGGAATCCGCCGGCTGCATTTGCCCACCGGAGTTACCCGTCTGCGCTTGCGGTCGCCAACCGGATTTGCGAATCGTCAACCGGAAGGTTATCCGTCCGTCCTTCGCGGAGGTGCAGTCGAACCCTCGCAGCCGGAGCGCGAAGATGCGGGTGGCCCAACGGATTTAGGGGCTCCCCCGGTCTCCTTTAGATAAGGGAGAAATAAGGCTGATGAAAGGATGGTGGCAACTTGGCTAGGGACACTTTTTACACAGCCGTTGACATGGGCACCAACAAAGTTGCGTCCATCGTGGCCCGCGTGGGCACCGAGGGCGAGCTAAAAATCTTGGGCACCGGCATCGTGCCATCCCAAGGGATGCACAAGGGCCGCATCGAGAGTATCGAGGAGGCCCAGGTGGCGGTGCGCTCTTCCCTGGAGGAAGCCCAGCGGTACATCGGCCATGGGGTGGTGGCTGGGGTCTATGTGGGCGTCAGTGGAACCCACATAACATGTCTGAATACTAAGGAAACGGTGGACCACCTGGCCGATGTCGACGACATCAGCACCCAGCTATTGGACAAACTGATCCAGTCCTCTTTCCCCCAGGTGACTCGCACTCAAGAGGTCGTGCACATAATCCCCATTGGTTACGACGTGGATGGGATGTCGGGGGTGCGTAACCCGGTGGGGCTTCACGGAAGACAAGTCCAGGTAGAGGCTCACGTGGTGCTTGGAGATGCGGCGACATTGAAGAACACCGTGAAGGCGGTGGAGGCCAGCCGGATCTCCGTCAAGAGCCTGGTGCTCCAGTCCCTGGCCTCAGCCGAGGTCACCCTCACCGGAGACGAGCGGGAGATGGGAACGGTGTTGGCGGATATTGGGGGCGGGACCACCGACGTGATTATCTACCGCCAGGGAAACCCCTGGTATTCGGCGATCATCCCGGTGGGTGGCGACCATCTCACCCGGGACCTGTCGGTGGCGATGCGCACTCCGTTCTATGTGGCAGAGGAAATGAAGCTCAAGTGGGGCCACGCCATGCCGGAGATGGTGAAGGTGGATGATGAGGTGGTGATCCCGAGCTTCGAAGGCCAGCCTCGGCGCATTGTCCAACGGCGGGAACTCAGTGAGCCCCTGGAAGCCCGCATCGTGGAGTTGCTGAAGCAGATCCTCCTCAAAATGCGGCAGGCTGGGCTGCGGCAGTTCCCGGCGGGGGGGTTGGTCCTCACCGGCGGGTGTGCCGAATTGCCTGGCTTCCGGGAGTTGGCCCAGAAAACCCTTGGCGGTCCGGTGCGAATCGGGTATCCCCGCGGCATCGCCGGGCTACCCACTCAGCTGCAGAAGCCGGCCTACTCCGCCGGCGTTGGGTTGCTCCTTTGGGGAATAAAGCACCAGGGTGAGAAACGCCCGTACCGAAATGGAGAGCGGACCCTTTGGGGGAACAAGCCCTTGATGCGTTGGTTCAAGCGGGGCTCTAAGAACAAAAAGGCCAAGGTCGAAGTTGGGTAGACAGCGGACATCAGGCGGCTATTGGCCAGTTTTCTGGCCGGCTTTCTTGAACGTCCGCACCGGGTACCGGCAGTCACAGACCGCCGGGCCCAGGGTGGTGAGGAAGGGGGAGATTCCCGATCAAGGCCCTTCGGCCCGGATGATTGGGCCGGCGGGGGCACGGAGAAGAGCACTGAGGCAAACGCTTCGGTCCAGCACTATCGGCAGCGTACAAGCTAAGGGCCACCGGCCCGTGGCGATTCCAGATAGAGGCCGGGATGCAGGGGTGGGCCAAGGGTGGCCCGTTATCTGGGGGCAGCGCCGATTCAATTCGCGGCCTATATTGTGACGTGGAGGGAGAACAATGGTTTTGGAAGACTCAGCTTTGTGGGAGCCCGGAAACGATCCCGGCGATGCTTTCAGCCTGGTGCCGGAGGTTGGCAATGGCGCGCCGCGAATCAAGGTTGTGGGGATCGGTGGGGGCGGTGGCAACGCGGTTAGCCGGATGTTCAAGGAGAAATTGCCCGTTGTCGAGTACTACGCGGTGAACACCGACGCCCAGCACCTGTTCCGCTGTGACGTAGCCCACCGCTTGTCCATCGGACAGAGCTTGACCCGGGGTCTGGGGGCCGGGGCCTCACCCGACCTGGGCCGCCAGGCGGCAGAGGAAAGCCGGTTGGAGATCGAAAAGGCCATGGAAGGGGCGGACATGGTGTTCCTGGCCGTGGGAATGGGTGGCGGAACCGGTACCGGCGCTTCACCCATCGTCGCTCAGGTAGCGAAGGAATGCGGGGCCTTGACCGTGGCCGTGGTCAGCAGACCCTTCGCTTTCGAAGCATCTACCCGCCGCAAGAACGCCGACGAGGGCATCAACCGGCTCAAGGACCACGTCGATACGCTGATCGTGATCCCCAACGACCGGCTGCTCCAGTTGAACAATCATGGCGAGCAGACCTTCACCTGGGAAGACGCCCTGAAGATGGCCGACTCGGTACTACAGCAGGCCATTCAGGCAATTGCCGAGGTGGTCACCGTGCCCGGCGAGATCAATGTGGACTTCGCCGACGTCAAGACCATTCTCAACAACGCGGGCCCAGCCTGGCTGGCCATCGGCCGGGGTAAGGGCGAGAACCGGGCCGTCGAAGCCGCCAAAATGGCGACCAAGAGCCCGCTGTTGGACATCGCCATGGATGGGGCGAAGCGCATCCTGTTCGTGGTCAGCGGTGGACCCACCCTCTCGCTTCAGGAAGTGCAAGACGCCGCCAACGTCATCCAGGAGATGGCGGACCCGGATGCCAACATCATCTTCGGCACCTGCCGAGACTCCAAACTGGACGATGAGGTCAAGATCACGATGGTGGCCGCCGCGTTCCCGATGCTGGCGGAGACGCAGCAGATGCGGGAGGCGGAGCTGGAGCGCCTGTTGCAAGACGTGATTCCGGAATCGGAGGAGGAGCTGGACGTTCCAAGCTTCTTGCGCCGCCAATCCGGAACCAGAGGCCGGGGATTCTTCCGTTAACCGAATTCAGCCGCCGGCCGATCGGCCGGCGGCGCCGCTCCTCAACCGGGGCGGCAGGTTATTGGACCGGTTCCCGTTACTAATGAGTAATGTTCTCGGAAGCCTAGCAGCACTACTACCCCTAGTTTGGGATCCCTAAACCCAGGCGCCGGGAATCGCCTTGAGGCCGTCCTTCTTACGGAGGACGGCCTCTTTATTATTCTCCATCTATCTCATCCAACGTCCATCACGTGCCTCTGGATGCCATTCCCTCAAAGGCGCTCCGGAACATACCGCGCTGAATGAAGCGCTGAATGAAGCGAGGGGTCCGGGGTGGCGGGTCCAGGCTGCATGTTGAGCACCCCGCGCTGGATTCCTAGTCGCATCGCTCCTCGGTATCGTTCCTGCTCCGATTGCATTGGGCGGCCACGGCCCACCAAGTTAGGTTCACGTCAGCCAATGACCAGAATCCGTCTATTTCGGGGGAAACGGCAGTGTGGTTTCCCTCTTCAGCGTGACAGTACTTGGGCAAAGGCCCTCTGGTTCCGGTGGTGGTCCCATCGGATTCTGAGGCCTATTGACATTCATTACTGCGCATTATACAATTTCGTCCACTACAGGTTGTGGTTTCAGTTAACAATAACACATTATATGGTATTTTAAATTAATTTTAGACAATTCTGAGAAAGTGCTTGGGTCATGAAGTGCCCCTACTGTTCATTCCTCGATTCTAAAGTGACCGACTCCCGGGTGGTCGAGAACGGTATCCGCCGGCGGCGGGAATGCCAGCGTTGCGGCTTGCGGTTTACCACCTACGAGCGCCTCCAGGCGACTGCCCTAATGGTTGCCAAGCAGGATAACCGCCGGGAAGAGTACAACCGGGAGAAACTCGCCTCCGGGATCCGCAAGGCCTGCGCCAAACGCCCGGTATCGTCTCGCACCATTGAGAAGATGCTGGAAGACATCGAGGCCGAGCTTCAACACCTGGGCCAGGTGGAAGTGCCCACGACCATCTTGGGGACCATGGTGATGGACCGCCTCAAGAGCCTGGACCGGGTGGCCTACATCCGGTACGCCAGCGTGTATCGGGATTTCCAGGACATCGAGAGCTTCGAGCGTGCCGTAAAGGACTTGCGGGACGACAACACTCAGCTTTCTCTGCCGGAGACGCCCGCCCCGGCGCCCCGGCGGCGCCGCCGCCGCAACACTTCGACGGCGGCGCGGTACCGGCCCCGGAACAGCAATCTCTTTCGGAACGATGGGCGGCTGGGGTTTTTAGATGACCTTGGAGGAGACCCTAATGATGAACAGTAGCATGCCGTATTCAGCCCTCACCAGGCTATTGACGCTGAACAACCAGGTCCACGACCTGCAGAACCGGCTGCTTGGCACCACCGTGCCGCGGCTCCAGAGCGAGGCACTGCTTTGGCCGGAGGTCGATCCCCTCAGCCGCATCGCCAAGATGCAAGACGAGATCGACCAGGGAGTGCGGGCCAGCCTGGCCACCTGCTGGCTTGGATTGGACGAAGACCCCGAGTAGCTGCGTTTTCGGCCTCCGGCGGTAAGTTCTTTGCCGCCGGCCGGCGCGGGAGGACCCCATCACCGCGCCGGCGCCGTCGCCCCCTTCACCGGGAAATTGGGTTCCGGCATCTCTTGACTTTCCCCATCCCTCGGCGTAAAATCCGGCCTACCATTTATAGTAGCCCACCCCCTCTGAAGTACACCATATAGTATAGAATGAACCTAAAGTAGATATTCTGCCCACCCGGGATTCGGCCCTCGTGTCCCTGATTGCCCGGTGGGTTTGGTGCCGGAGGGGACCGGGCTCTCCTGACAAGCGGGGAGCGAAAGTTCATAGAAAGCGTGCTACAAAGGTCTAACAATGCGGCCCAGAGCGATCAACGGCGGAGCGGCAAAACAGATAGGGAGATGTGGGAGGAGGCCTGGAAGTGATGGTTACGCGGGATAGTTCAAGTATGTCGGATAACTCCACGATTAAGACTAGGCGGCAGCGCATTACCGAGGCACTGACCAAGCAAGGGATGGTCGAGCGGATCGCCGACCGGTTGCCGGAGCTAACGGAGAACGCCAAGGTCGTTCTTGAGCGGCGCTACCTGTCCAAGGACCGGGCGGGCAACATCCTGGAAGACGTGGACGGCATGTTCCGCCGGGTGGCCCGTAACCTGTCCGAGGCCGACCGGAACTACGGCGCTTCCGAGGCGGAACGGCAGGTCACCGAGGATGAGTTCTACGACGCCATGCGCCGGTTGGACGTGCTGCCTAACTCTCCCACCTTGATGAACGCCGGGCGCGAGTTGCAGCAGCTCTCCGCATGCTTCGTTCTGCCGATAAACGACTCCCTGGAGTCGATTTTCGACATGGTTAAGCAGACTGCGCTGATCCACAAGAGCGGCGGCGGCACTGGCTTTTCCTTCAGCACCCTGCGGCCGGAGGGAGACGTGGTTGGCTCCACCGGCGGCGTGGCCAGCGGCCCGGTGAGCTTCATCCGCGCCTTCGACACGGCCACCGACGTGGTGAAGCAGGGCGGCACCCGGCGGGGGGCCAACATGGGCATCCTCAGCGTCACCCACCCCGACATTGAAAAGTTCATCAAGTCCAAAGAGAATGGGCAGAACCTGGTCAACTTCAACATCTCGGTGGCCGTGAACGAGGAGTTCATGGAGCGGGTTAAGGCCGGCGAGGATTACGATCTGGTAAACCCCCACGGCGGCCAGGTGACCGGCCGGCGGAACGCCAAGGACGTGTTCGACCTGATGGCGGAAATGGCCTGGAAGACCGGAGACCCGGGCCTCATCTTCCTCGACCGGATCAACCGCGACAACCCCAACCCGCAGCTCGGAGAAATCGAGAGCACCAACCCGTGTGGCGAGCAGCCGTTGCTCCCCTACGAGTCCTGCAACCTGGCATCCATCAACCTGGCCCGGATGGTCAAGCACACCGCCGGTGACGTGGCCGTCGACTGGGACCGGTTGGCCAGATCGATTCGCATCTCCGTCCACTTGTTGGACAACGTGATCGACATGAACGAATACCCGATTCCCGAGGTCGAGGAGATGAGCCGAAAGACCCGGCGCATCGGGTTGGGTGTAATGGGCTTTTCCGACCTGCTCATCCAGCTCGGCACCCGCTACGACTCGGAAGAGGCCTTGCAGGTGGCCGACGAAGTGATGGGACGCATCCAGGAAGAGGCCTACTTGGCTTCCGCCGAATTGGCCCAATCCCGAGGGGTGTTCCCCGCCTGGGAGGGCAGCGTCTACAGCCGGCCCGGACCTTCCGGGGAAGGGCGCCCCATGCGCAACTCCGCCCCCACCACCATCGCCCCCACCGGCACCATCAGCATCATCGCCGGGGCGTCCAGCGGCATCGAGCCCCTGTTTGCGCTGAGCTACGTGCGCACGGTGATGGACAACACCCGCATGGTCGAGGCCAACCCTTACTTCGAAGCGGTGGCCAAGCACGAGGGGTTTTACTCCGAGGAGTTGATGGAGCAGCTGGCCGAAAGCGGCAGCCTGGAGACCCTGGAAGTACCCCAGTGGATCAAGGACGTGTTCCGGACCTCCCATGACATAGCCCCCGAGTGGCACGTGAGGATGCAGGGCGCGGTTCAGCGCCACACCGACAACGCTGTTTCCAAGACTATCAACTTTCCTCACGACGCCACGGTGGATGACCTGGCCAGTGCCTATTTGCAGGCCTACGAGGAAGGCTGCAAAGGCATAACGGTCTACCGGGACGGGAGCAAGGCGGACCAGGTGTTGAGCACGGGCGGGACCGGCAAAGAGGCATCTCCCTTCGACGCGGTGCTGGGCGAGGCCGCGGAACTGGCGGAATACCCCACCCCCCGGGAGCGGCCCCGCACCATCCAGGGGGTCACCGAGCGGGTCCGCACTGGCCACGGCAACATGTACGTCACCATCAACTTCGACGAGAGCGGAGGGCCTTTCGAGGTGTTCGGCAACCTGGGCAAGGCCGGGGGCTGCGACGGGGCCCAGCTTGAGGCGATCTCCCGCCTGGTCTCCCTGGCCCTGCGGTCCGGCATCGAGCCGGCCAACGTCGTCGAGCAGCTCCGGGGAATCACCTGCTGCCCGGCATGGGATAGCGGCACCCTGGTGCGGTCCAGCCCCGACGCCGTGGCCTTGGCCCTGGAGCGGCACCTTTCCGGGACGGCCGGCGCACCGGCGCTCCCGGCCCAGGGTGGGGTGCAGATGCACCTCCTTGACCGTTCGAAGACCAACGGCAATGGCAACGGGCATGGCCATCAGCCGGCCAGGAAATGTCCCGACTGCAACACCCCGGTCATTTTCCAAGAAGGATGCCTGATGTGCGTTTCGTGCGGCTGGAACAAGTGTGAGTAGGGCGAAGATAACCTGACGAGTTCCGCAGCCAGCCTACCCTCCTTCTCGGAGCCCCCGGCTCAAACCGGGGGCTCTTTTATCGCCCCTGCCCGACAGCTTTGGTGAGTCTGGGTTCACCCTTCCCCCGGTCCATACGCGCTAGTAGAGCGGCCGGGAGTGAGGGGTCCGGCCCTGTGCTAGAATCGAACTGTCAGGCCCTTGGCTTCAGACCCCTTCTAGGAGGCTACCGCCATGGCAGACGCCCACAAGCCGCCCATCGCCATAACCATGGGAGACCCCTGTGGCGTCGGCCCCGAGGTGGTGGCAAAAGCCCTGGCCGACCCTCGGGTCTACGCCTCTTGCCGCCCGCTGGTGGTGGGCAACGCCTATGCCATGCAACGGGCGGTCAGGCAGGCCGGCCTGCCCTTCCGGGTCAGCGAAATCGCCGACCCGGCCACCGCCGGCCGGGACCCCCAGGTGTTGGACGTGCTGGACACTCACAACCTCAACCCGGAGGACATCACCGTGGGCCGGGTCAGCCCCGCCTGTGGCCGGGCGGCCATGGAGTGGGTCACCAGGGCCGGGGAAATGGCCATGGCCGGCGCGGTGGAAGCCATGGCCACCGCCCCCCTCAACAAGGAAGCGGCCAGCTTGGCCGGGTACACGTCCATCGGCCACACGGAGCTGTTGCACGAACTCACCGGCGTGAAGATGGTGGGCACCATGTTGATGGCCAAGAACCTCCGGGTGGTGCACCTGACCACCCACCGTTCCCTACGGCTGGCCTGCGACTACGTGAAGAAGGACCGGATCCTGGAGTTCCTCCAACTGACCCACAATAGCTTCGTCAAATGGGGGTTTCCCCGTCCCACGATCGCCGCGGCGGCTCTCAACCCCCACAACAGCGACGGTGGCCTGCTGGGAAGCGAGGAAGCGGAGGAGATAGCTCCCGCCGTGGCCGAAGCTCAGGCCCGGGGCATCGACGCGGTCGGTCCCATTCCGGCCGACATCGTCTTTCACCAGGCGATTCAGGACCGTTACGACGTGGTGCTGGCCATGTTCCACGACCAGGGGCACATCCCGGTGAAGGTGTACGGCTTCGAAGAAAGCATTACCGCCAACTTGGGATTACCCTTCGTGCGGACCTCGGTGGACCACGGCACCGCCTTCGACATCGCCGGCCAGGGGATTGCCAGTCACACCAGCATGCTGGAGGCCATCCGGCTGGCGGTGGCGCTGGCTAAAGGTAACGGCCTGTCGAATTTCTAGCGCGGAGGGGGAGGCTTCTGACCGTGGATCAGCGGCCCGCTCAGAAGACTGCTAGCAGGTACTCGGCTAGAATCGGCCTAGGGTGTGATGCCGTTAAACCGTACCTGCTAGTATAAGCGGCGACTTAGATTGAATCGCATCAGCGCTCTATCCAGTAATCCGGTCTTCGGCGCCCGTGGGCTACCGCGATAACCTCGATGGTTTGATCGGTTTGACGGTAGACAACGACGAAGGGGAATCTTCGTAATAGAAATCGTCGCGTGCCGTGAACGTGAGCGGGCCAGCGCGCGGGATCCTCTGAGATGGCTTTGACGGCACGGTCCAGTTCCGCAAGGAATGCCGCTGCCGCGTTTCTATTCCGCTCCCGGTACCACCTGTAAGCCGCCTGAGCTTCCGCGATTGCTTCGGGGTGAATATCGACAGGCAGCTGGGCCATTACAGGCCGAAAATGGTACGACGTGCCTCAGACCACGGAATAGTCTTGACCGTTCCGGAATCGATCTCTCTGATCCGCCGGTCTATTTCAGCGTGCCATGCCGCTTCAGCGTCTTCGTCGACCTCTTCGTCCAGGCTGTCAAGAAGGGACCCAGCAAGCGCTGCTCTCGCTTCCGGTGGAAGCTTGAGGGCCTCTTTCAGCAGATAAATTGGGTCTTGGTTCATAATACCAATACTACACCTTGAGGATCGCTGGATTCAATTTGATACATGCGCATACCTGCCCCGACGGCGGAGGCAAACCCATGGAGGGCCCTGTAGAGAGTTGATCCGCGGCCGCCGCTGGCCGGACAACGAGGTTCACTTCGATCGATCTCGAATCTGCCGAAGGACCTCCCGCCACGGGATGCCCAGGTCCCGGTCCTGCTCGAGATCGTCTAACCTGCGGTCCAGGTCTGCGCGCTGCAAATCGGTCACCGGTACATCCTCGGGGTTGAGGCTGTCCCAGATGTCTGCAAGCAACGCGAGCCGCTCCTCAGCAGTCAGGTTCTTGATGTCGACGTTGGAACTCATGCTCCAATTTTCCTATACGACGCGATGCCGTGCAATCACCGCCTGGCGACGGCCCGGCAAACGCGTGTTGGTGGTGCGACCGAGTCTGTATGGCTAATGCTCGGCGCCAGCGGCGGCGGGGCGCCGTCCGCTACAACCGCACGATAGCCCCTCTGCTGCGACGTCTACTGAGCACCAGTAAGGCCCTTCAGCTTGGCTTCGATCTCGTGAATCTCCGACTCCTGCCGCGTGTCATCAATCTCGTCGTTCTTGATGAAGAACAAAGCCTCCTGATATTGATCAATGGCCTTCCTGACGTTGCCCTTGAACTCTGCCTTGCGGCCACCTTCCAAGTATCCGCCAAGAGTAACACGATGGATTTCCTGGCGAATTCGTTGCTCCAATGAGTTAATGCGTGAAGAATCCTCAAGCTCTTGGGCGAGTTCGCGCAGCTTCAACACGCCGGCCGCAAGGGCACGCTCCTTAGCCTTCGGGGTCGACGCCACGCCGGCCTTCTCGAATGCCCCCTCAACCACTGTGTCGGCTTCCTCAACAACGAGATTCGCGCGGAAGCCGCGATATTCCGACACGATGGTGGAGGGAGGAGGCGATATCGTTGGCACACCCTTACGTTCGAACTTGGCAAGGTGCTCCGCGTGCTCAATCGCGAGGTCGCAGCGGGAAAGCCGGGTACCGAATGTCTTCCCTTCGTGCGCCAACCGCATCGAGTCTCCAAGGACTCGCGTTACGCTCCGGATTTCGATGATCAATGGCTGGCAGTTTCGACAGAGGCCATTCGTGTCAACCGATAAGAACAGGCCTCGCTTGTCACACCATCTGCACTCTGCCATTTCAACTCACCTCGTCCATTCCGTGCTCTGGAATCCCAGTAGCCACTGGTCGATTGCCCCAGGTGGTCTAACAGTGTCTTTTACGAGTTGTGTGCGGACGTGATACTATCGGCCTCCATTAACGTGCGTCAAGGGGCCGATGTATCATGATAAACCGAGGATTCAGATCCCGTTAAGGCCGTCTTTGACGTGATGTGGTGGTTTGGGTATCGTCATGCCGCAACCGGCGTATTCGCGTGTGGGAGTTAAGAAGGACTTCCAAGTCCGACGCCTGAAGATTTCCAGCGGTGTCCCTTGACACCTCCTCCCGCTGCCCTGCCGTGTAGAGTATAATGTGTGAGCTAATCAGGGGAGAGGCCATCCTAACTAGGAACGGATTTATTCATGAAGCTAGCGTTCATCGGCGGCGGCACCATGGCGGAGGCAATCTTCCAGGGTGTGCTTGCCGCCAAGCTGGCCGGCCCCGGCGACATCTGGGTCGGCGAACGCCTGGCCGGCCGGCGTGAGTACCTGTCACAGCAATACGGCGTCCACGTGGGTTCGGACAACGAAGAAGCTCTCCGGGACGCGGACCTGGTGCTCTTGGCCGTCAAGCCTCAAGACCTTGCCGCCGTATTTGGGCAGCTAAAGGGAAGGCTGGGCGCGGAGCAGTCGGCCCTCTCCATAGTGGCCGGTGTCAAGGTATCCACCCTGTCCGCCGGCCTGGGCCACGGAGCCATTATCCGGGTCATGCCTAACACCCCGGCCCAGATCGGGTGCGGTATGAGCCTCTGGACCTGCTCCGGCGAGGTGCAAACACCCGCCCGCGATATGACTCGGTCTATTCTGGAAACCGTGGGTCAGGAGATCTACGTCGACGACGAGAAATACCTGGACATGGCCACGGCCTTGAGCGCCAGCGGGCCGGCCTACGTCTTCCTGGTCATCGAGGCGCTGATCGACGCCGGGGTCTACGTGGGCCTTCCCAGGGACATGTCCCGGACCCTGGCCCTACAGACCATATACGGGAGCACCAAGTTGGTCATGGAGACCGGGAAGCACCCCGGCGTGCTGAAGGACATGGTGGTCTCTCCCGGCGGCACCACTGCCGAGGGTCTACAGGCGCTGGAAAGGGCCGGTGTTCCGGGCGCTTTCGTCGAGGCGGTCAACGCGGCATATCAAAAATCCATCAAACTGGGCCAACAGTAGCGGAGGATATCCTTTGGCTGGAATCATCAACTCTGTACTCAACATCTTCACTCTGGTGATTTTCGCCAGGGTGATTCTCTCCTTCATCCTACCTCTGGCCGGGGCGCGGCCGAACCCGATTTTGCTCAGCGCCTACCAAATGATAAATCAGGTCACCGAGCCGGTACTCGGCCCGCTTCGCCGGGTCCTCCCGACCTTTGGGTCGTTCGATTTCAGCCCCATGGTGGCGCTCGTGGTCATATGGGTGATACGCGCGGAAGTGGTCAGCCGGTTGTAGGCTGACCGGGCAAGTCCGCTTGGGCCTTCAGCGGGCTTTCTCCTTTGCCCCGAAATGTTGCAGCCGCGGCTTAGTCGCCGCTAATCCGGTCGCATGGCGGGCGAGGCTGGCGGCGAGGTAGTATCCCCTTGGTTCGACAACCCGAGGTAGCCGTGGTGGTGGACAGCAGCAACTGTCTGCCGCCGGACCTGCTGACAAAGTGGCGCATAGCCTCCGTTCCCCACCAGCTGATTATCGGCCAGCGGACCTACCTCGACGGGGTGGATATCCAGCCCGGCCGGTTTTACCGGTTGCTCGAAGAGGAGCATCAATCCGCGTTTACGACCGCGGCTCCTCAGCCTCAACATTTTCTTGACGCTTTTCTGGAGGCCGGCCGGCGGGCGCCGAACGTCCTCTGCCTCACGCTCTCGGCTAATTTTAGCGCGACCTACCGTTCGGCCTGTGCCGCGTTGGAGTTGGCCGGGGGGAAATTGTCCGGCGTCAGGGTCGAGGTTGTCGACAGCCAGACCGCCGCTGGAGGGTTGGGCCTCATCGCTCTGGCCGCGGCGCGGTGGTCCTCCATGGGTCACAGCTTCGAGGAGGTGATCGCCGGCGTTCACCTCTTGGCGCCGAAGGTGAACCTGTTCGCCTTTCTGGATACCCTCCGCTACCTGAGCCGGGGCGGCCGGGCCCGCAAGCTTGGGGCCTGGGCGGGCACCTTGCTGGGGATCAAACCCCTGACCGAGTTGCGAATGGGCGAGGCCCGGATGGTGGGCCGGCCCCGGAACCGGGCCAAAGCCACCGCCGGTCTCTTGGAGCTGATGCGGGAACGGGTGGCCCGGGAGCCGGTGGTGGTCCCGGTGGTGGTCAATGTAGTGGAAGCCGGCGCTCCCGACGATGCCGCCGCGTTGGTCCGCCGCATCGAGGCCGAATTCAGCTGCCGGGAGCTTTTCGTCAGCCAGTTCACTCCGGTGATGGGGCTGCACACGGGGCCCGGATTGCTGGGCGTGGCCTTCTACGTGGACGGCGCAATGGGCAGTCACCCAATTAAGCTTGAACGGGAAGCTTGACCGGACCCGGCCACTGGTGTAGCGTCGGCAACGGGGCCGGCGCCAAAGCAGACGGGCGCAGACGGGCGTCACACCCGAGGGAAGAGCAGGCATTGCGGGACGTTGAGTTCTTGGCACAGGCCTTGGAACCCGCCGGGGGACTGGGCCCAACCCAGGGGACGGGCGGCCCCTTGCTGGTGGTGCTCAGCGGACTTCCCGGCACGGGCAAGTCCTATTTCGCCGGGGAGTTGACCCGTTTGGTCCCCTTCCAGGTCTTGGGAAGCGACCAAATCCGCAAGCTCTTGGCACCGAAGCCCAGATACATTCCGAGTGAACACGCCCGCGTGTTCGGGTCCTGCCACCGGCTCATCGAGAACTACCTGGCCCTGGGCTGCCGGGTGCTGTACGACGCGACCAACCTGACGAAACCCTCCCGGCGGCCCCTGCACCGGATCTGCGAGCGCCTGGCCGTCCCCCTGGCCCTGGTAAGGTTCACCGCGCCGCGGGAGACGGTCCGGCGGCGGCTGGCGAAGCGGGCCGTGAAGCCGCGCCCCGGCGACTACTCGGACGCGGACTGGCAAATATACTGCAGGCTGTCTTCCAGTGAAGAGCCGGTCAGTGGGCCCCACTATACCGTCGATTCATCGGCCGGCTTCTCTTCGGTGCTGGCCGAAATTGCCCGCCTGGCCGGGGCAGCCCACGCCCTTCGGGAGAGGGAGCGAGGGTGAGGGCCTCCCCCTGGTCTCGCGAGAACCTACGAGGAAACGAGCAAGATATGGAAATAATTTTCAAGACCGGCGACATAACCGGCATCGACACCCCCGCCCTGGTTGTCAACCTGTTCCAGGGTGTGTCCCAACCCGGAGGGGCCACCGGCGCGGTGGACCAGGCGCTGGACGGCGCCATAAGCCGGCTGATCCAGGACGGCGAGATCAAAGGCAAGCCGGGGGAGATCAGCTTGATTCACACCCTTGGCAAGATCGGACCGGTCCGGGTGGTCGTGGCCGGACTCGGACCGGCGGAGGGTTTCGACGCCCAGGCGGTGCGCCGGGTCTCCGGAAGCGTGCTCCGCTTTCTGCGGCATCGGGGCATCCGCCGGGCGGCGACCATTGCCCACGGCGCCGGGATCGGCGGCCTGGACCCCCAAGCTTCGGGGCAGGCCATCGCCGAGGGCGCCCTGCTGGGCCTCTACCGGTTCGGCATCTACCTCTCCAACGCGGCGGTAGCGCCCGCGGACTTCGAGGAGTTGACGATTGTCGACCGGGATTCCGGTACGGCCTCCGCCCTCGAGTTGGGGGTGGCCCGCGGGAAGGTAATGGCGGATGCGACGATACTGGCCAGGGACATGGTTAACGAGCCGGCCAACGTCATGACTCCCACCAGGATGGCGGAGGTCGCCGGTTCCGTCGCTGACGCGGGAGGGCTCTCCCTCACCATTTTGGAAGCCTCGGAGATGCGGGAATTAGGCATGGGCGCGCTGCTGGGAGTGGCTCAGGGCAGCGACCAACCGCCCAAGCTGATCGTCCTGAATTACACCGGCGACCCGGACAACCCGGCCAACAACCTAGGGCTGGTGGGCAAGGGGATCACCTTCGATACCGGAGGCATATCTTTGAAGCAACCCGGCGGTATGGAGGCAATGAAAGGCGACATGGCCGGCGGAGCTTCGGTGATCGCCGCCATGCAGGCGATAGGGCGGCTCAAGCCCGCGATCAACGTGACCGGCATCATCGCGGCCTCCGAAAACATGCCCGGCGGCTCGGCCCAGCGGCCCGGCGACGTGGTGCGGGCGATGAACGGCAAGACCATCGAAGTCATCAACACCGACGCCGAGGGCCGCTTGGTGCTGGCCGACGCCCTCTGCTACGCCCGCGGCCAGGGACTCACCCGGCTGGTGGACGTGGCCACGCTGACCGGGGCGATGGTGACCACCCTGGGCAAGGTCTGTACCGGCGTCATGGGCAACAAGCAGGGACTCATCGACCAGATTATCGCGGCGGGCCGGACGGCAGGGGAGAAGTTCTGGCAATTGCCCATGTTCGAGGAGTACAAGGACCTGATCAAGAGCGACGTGGCGGACATGAAGAACAGCGGCGGACGCCAGGCCGGTTCCATCAGCGCCGCCTTCCTGCTCGCCGAGTTTGCGGGCGACGCTGCTTGGGTGCACCTGGACATCGCCGGCACCTCGACATCGGAGAGAACCAAAGGTTACCAGATCAAAGGCGCCACCGGCACCCCGGCTCGCACCCTGGCCCAACTGGCCCTGCATCTGTCGGAAGAAGAAAACTGAGAGCCTAGCCCTGCCAACCTGTGCCAAGCTTCATAACCCTGAATTTGGAGAGCTTTGCGACGCGACATCCCCTTGCTAATAGAGGGATACAGGGGATTCTGTTCATCAACAACGCCTGGAATTATTTTCGCCCTCTATGCTGCGATCAATAACACCAAACCCTTGGTCCTCGTTGTTCGACTGCCGGGCAACCTGGAGGGCCTTCGGTCCACCTATCCAGCCCGGGGTTGACAACGCTGCCTCCGCGCCTTAGGATACTCAACATGGTTAAGTATGCTGAGGCTGGCGCGGGCGATTTATCTCGGACCGCCGATGGTCCGAGGAGCGCCTGCTTTCGGCGGCAGCCAGTACCGGGGTTCAGGCGGGGGTCCGGCGGGTGAGCAGCGCCGAGGCCCAGCGATACTCCGACCTTCCAAAGAGTTACCACGTCTGGAAATGGCGGGTCCTGCTCGTCTTCTGTGGATTCTACATTTTCCTGTACCTGGGTCGCTTCAACTTCTGGCCGGTATCTCCGCTGGTAAAAGCGGACCTGGATCTCAGCAACGTTGAGATCGGCCTGATAAACGCGATGCTCCTCTGGGGCTTTGGGCTGGGGGACCTGGTCCACGGCCGGCTGGCCGAGGCCTACGGCCTTCGATTGTGGGTGCTGCTCGGGGCGGTCCTGACCACGGTTCTCAACTGGATCACCAGCTTCGCCACCTCCCCGGTCACCATGGCCATCCCCTGGGGCATCGCTGGATTCGTTAACGCCGCCTGCTGGAGCCCCGGCATAAGCATGGTCTCCCAGTGGTGGCCCCGGCGCGACCGGGGCATGGCCATGGGGTTCGTGGGGACGGCCGCCGGCGGGGCTATGCTGATGATGTGGTGGATCAGCGGATCGGTGGGCGCCGAGTTCGGGTGGCGGGCCGCCTTCCGCTACCCGCCTCTGATCATCGCGGTTCTTGGGATAGCGGTCTACTTCCTGGCCCGGGACCGGCCCACCGACGTTGGTCTGCCCGAATACGTGGAGGAAGACCAGGTGTCCGCCGCGCCGGAGGCGGTGGCGTCGGAGCGCCTCCGGGGCCTGGGGCCCTACAAAGAGCTGCTCTCCAACCCCCGCTTTCTGCTGGCCAGTCACGTAAAGGGCCTGGAAAACGTGGTGCGCTACGGGCTGACCACCTGGGTCCCCATCTACTACTTTGAAGAAGGCGGGCTGTCGATCGAGTCCACCGTCCTGCTGACCATCCTGCTGCCTTTGGGGTACCTGGTCGCGCCGCCCCTGTCCGGCATCGTCTCCGACCGGCTGCTGCACAGCGCCCGGCGGCCCATGGTCCTTTTTTCCTGCGCCGCCAGCACGGTGGTGCTGGTCGCCATCGCCTTCGCGCCTCCCGTGAACGTCACTTTGGGGGCGGCACTGCTCTTGCTGGGTGGGATCTCGATGGGACTATCGCCCATGTCCACGGTGGCGGTGGACATCGCCGGACGGCGCATGTCCGGGACCTCCTCCGGTTTGCTGGACGCCCATGGGTATGCCTATGCCGGAATGCAGGCCATCGTCTTCAGCATCGTCCTGGACATGGCTGGCAGTCCCTGGCCGATTGTCTTCCTGGCGATGGCCGGGACCAGGATCGTTTCCGCCGCGATGATCGCCAAGGTCAAGGTGTAGCACGGCTCTGCCTTCAGCTTCGCCCGCCCTTTCCTCAGGGCCGCCCGCCCAAAACGGGTGCCGGGCGATGGCCAACGTCAGGTTCGGCGGCCCACCATGCGGCGAGGTAACACGCCCAGCCGCTTTCCTTTCCGCTGCGTCGTTCTCACTTGTCCCAATCTTGCGCATGGCCGGGACTGCGAATATTTGGTCTTGACAACCGATATCAACATGCCGCAATATTTAAGCGCAACCAATTGCAGAAGAGTTTGGTTACACGGTGAACCACGAACTAGCCGTAGAGGCTCTCAGAGACAAAGGGTACCGGCTCACCCCCCAGCGGCTCATCGTCCTCTCCACAGTGGCGGAGGGCGCCGGGCACATGGGGGTGGATGAGGTATTCAGGCGGGCTAAGGAAGCCTATCCCTATATGGACATCGCCACGGTGTACCGGACCCTCCACCTGTTTCGAGATCTGGGGGTGATGACGGAGGTGGCCATTGGGGACCGGCTTCACTACGAGTTGACCGGCCCCCAGGGGCGCCACCACCACATGGTTTGCCGGGTCTGCAACGGGGCCTTCGACCTCAGCCCCCACTACCTGGAGGAGTTCCGGAAGACACTGAACCGGGAATTCGGATTCGAGCCTGACCTGGATCACTTCACCGTGTCCGGTGTCTGTGCCGATTGCTGCTCTGAAGAGAAGCGTCGACAAGCATAAAGAGTCAACCCCACTGAACGGGTGATAGTATGGAAGAGAGACTGGCCGAGCTTGGCCTGTTCGCAGCCCTGGGCCTGGGTGTGGTTCTTGGTCTGAGACACTCCCTGGACCCCGACCATGTGGTAGCGGTATCCACTATCGTCAGTGAGTATCGAAACCCCATGAAATCCTTTTGGGTGGGTATTTCCTGGGGCTTCGGGCACACCACAACTCTCTTCTTGCTGGGCATCGTGATCATCGCTCTTCGCCTGACCATACCCGACCGCCTGGCCTTGCTCCTGGAGTTTGGCGTGGGAGTCATGCTGGTCGGTCTTGGGGCCCAGGTTATCTACAACTTCCGGAAGAAAAGGGTGCATCAGCACGAACACGGCCACGTGGAGAGTGAGCATCAACATTACCACTCCCATGCTCAGAACCCTGTGCCCGTCCAGGAGCACCACCAAATCCTGGGCGTTGGCAAGCCATTCTTGAGGAAGAAATCCTACTTTATAGGGATGGTTCAAGGCGTGGCGGGAACCGCCGCCCTGACTCTGCTGGTGTTGGCTTCCATCGAAAATCCGATAACCGGCATGGTGTACCTCTTGCTATTCGGAGTAGGCTCGGTGCTGAGCATGGGCATGATGACCATCTTGATCAGCCTGCCCTTTGTCTTCTCGGCCAACCGCCTGCCCAATTTGAACCGGTTTGTCCAGTTCGGCACGGGGACCCTGAGCATCCTTATTGGCTTCGGCTTGATGTACAAGATCGGGTTCGTTGACGGCCTCTTCTAGGCGGGGCCTTCGCCGGTATCTCCTTACTGGACCGGCCAGGCCGAGTACCTCCGCGCAAGAAAAATGTGACGAGGGCCATCGCCCTGAAAATGGCACTCTGTAACGGCCAGGCTAATCCTGGCGAAGATAGAAATCAAGTGGTATTGCCCCTCGTAGTTCTCCCTGTCACGGGCCGTGGCGGGCCAGAGGTTGATGCGCATTTGACAATATGCTTGCTCCTCAGTGGACCGGAGACTCAAGCTGATGGGCGAGCGTTTCACCATTCCGGAAGCGATCTTCGGAAAACTTCGTCGATCGTCGAGTAGGCGCGCTTGCTTTCGCCGGTCCCCTTGTGTACCCTATTCGTGGTCAATGCCCAGCCAAATAACCGGACAACTGGAAATCGTCTTGGGTGGTAGCAAAATCTCCACCAAGCCGGGTTTAGACGCTTCGTGGAGTAACGATTGATCTTCTCAAGGAAGAACGAACGGTTCATGATGACGGAAGTCGTGTCCCGTTCGGCCCTCTCTCCGTCTTCGCCGGAGCGATCTCTGGCCATGCCACCGCCCTGGCGGAACCCTCGCGGTGAGGCCTTATCCACATTTGGATCAGAGTCAATCATGCCTCTGCGACTTCGTTCGAGAAGTGCCTTGGGGAAACGCAGCATGCGGCCTAAACAGACATGAAGCCAACGGGCCCAGCGGAAACCCGAAGAGCGCGAAATTCAGGCCTTTCCCGCACCTTCTCCGCTCTTCAAAATAAAGACTTCCGGTATCTCTGGGTCGGCAGCGCCTTCATCAGCGCCGGGAACCAGGTCCAGCAGATCGCCATGGGCTGGTTGGTGCTCCAGCTAACGGATTCGCCGTTCTGGGTGGGCGTTGTACTCGGGGTACGGGCGTTGCCCATTCTTCTCGTAGGTCCCCTGGCCGGGGTCGCTATCGACCGGCTGGACCGGAAGAAGCTCTTTCTAACAGCTCAGGCGGCTCTCGTCGTCATGGCGTTCCTTTTTGCCGTCGATGTGCAGGTGGACAGGGTTACGGAATTGCACGCCCTCCTCTTCAGTTTCCTGCTGGGGCTGGACTCGGCGTTGAGCCAGCCGGTGCGGCAGGCATTGATCGTCAATACCGTGCCGGAGGAAGACCTGACCAACGCCATCGCCCTCAATAACTCGGCTAATGGAGTTACTCAAAGCATTGCCCCCTTGATTAGCGGGACGATGATTGCGGTGATGGGGGTCTCCGGCAACTTCTTCATTCAGAGTGCCGCTTATCTGGCGGTGTTCCTAATCATCCTGCCCATGAAGACACCCTACCGGCGAGGGGCGGCCGAGCGGACGACGGTGGTGAAGAACCTTGTGGAAGGTGTACGGCACGTCCGGAGCGACACGATCCTGTTGTTGCTGATAATCCTGGTCTTCATACCATCCTTGTTTGTCCACTCGACTCAAAACCTACTGTCGGTGTTCGCGGTGGATGTGTTCCACGGCGGGGCGGTGGAGCTGGGGGCATTGGGCGCGGCGATGGGGATAGGCTCTCTGATGGCCACCTTCGCCATCGCCGCCCTGGGCGATTATCAGTCCAGGGGCAGGATCAACACGGGGTCGATTATCCTGGTGACCTTGGCCCTCACTTTCTTCGGGATAACGTCCCATTTTGGCAGCCTGGGTGTATCCCTGGTCGTTATTGGAGTAATGGGTTTCTTCAACACCAGTTTTCGGCTGGTGAACAACGCCCTGGTACAGTCCAGAACTCCCGATGCGCTGCGCGGCCGGGTTACCAGCATATACGTGATGGACCATGGCTTCCAGCCTCTGGGCAGCCTTGTGCTGGGGGCGCTGGCCGAAGAAGGGGTCCTGGGTGTGAAGAACGCCGTGGTTTTGGCGGGGGTTGTGGCCATAGCGGTGACGGTCTTCATTGGCCTTCGGTTCCGGCAGCTGTGGAGCCTCAAGTAGGGCGTTTCCGATCCCCATTGGCGAGGGCCACCACTCTGAAAGTGGCGCCCAGCAAGTACCTCGCTAATCCCGACGATATTTGAAATATGGTTGTTCAATTGGCAAACAATAAACGGATGTTTCGAGGAGGTACCGCGTGTCTATAGAGACTGTTGCGATTCTCAGCCCCGGAGATATGGGGCATGCCGTAGGCCAGTTGCTTCGAGAGCACGAGCTGCGGGTCGTCACCTGCCTGGCCGGGAGGTCCGGCCGGACTCGGGCCCTGGCCGAGAAAGCTGGCATCGCGGACATTCCGAGCCTTGAGGAGATGGTGAAGCAGTCCGACGTCATCCTCTCCATCACGGTATCTGAGGTGGTGCCCGCAATGTGCCAATCGGTGGCTGACGCCATACGCGCCACCGGTTCAGACGTGCTGTTCGCCGAGTGCAACGCCATCGCTCCCCAGGTGGCCCGCCGCATGGAAACCGTCATCGAGACGGCCGGAGGCCGCTTTGTCGATGCCTCCATTATCGGAGGTCCGCCCAAAGGCGGGTCTTGCCCCCGATTCTACGCCTCAGGCCCGCGACTAGCCGATTTCGAGCTGCTCCGGGATTTTGGGCTGGACGTGCGCGGCATGGGGTCTGAAATTGGCCTGGCGTCGGGCATCAAGATGTGCTACGCGGCCATGACTAAAGGGTCGTCGGCTCTGTACGCCGAGCTTTTGATGGCCGCCGAACTGATGGGCCTATCCGACCATCTGCGGGAGGAGTTCCTCGGCAGCCAGCCCGCCATCTACAAACGGATGGAGGGCGGCATTCCCGGTGTGCCCGCCAAGTCACGGCGCTGGGTCAGCGAGATGCAGGAGATCGAAGCCACCTTCGACCATCTGGGTCTCACCCCGCGTATGTTCCAGGGTGTGGCCGACGTGTACCGGCAAATGGGCAGCACCTCGTTGGGTGACGAGACGCCCGAGACGAAAGACGCTGACCGGAACCTGCAGCAGACGATCAGTCAACTGGCGTCCCACGTCGAGTCGAATAAGCAACAAGACTGAGAATCGAGCATCCTGGGAAACCCTCAATCGCGAGGGAAGTTCGCTGGGCGCTTTCAAGAGAAAGTTGCCTGTCTAGCTATCGGTGGGAGCCTCTTTCCCCACCGGTAGTTGCACGAGTGGGATTCCTTTCGAATGGGCTTGGGTTGGAGAGGCTCGGGCGGTTCGCCGCTTTCGAGGAACGCGCTCGCCAGAAACGGGTCCATGCGATCGAAGGGCGGTGTGGGGGCATTTCAAGGCGCCGCCTCGCAACAATCTTCGCATCGGCGAAGTCGTGCGATCGTCTTTCCGGCGAAGGCCGGAACCCAGGGAAGCGCTAACTGGATCCCGGCCTTCGCCGGGATGACGACCTGGGTATCGGGCCACTTACGGAGCATCGTTCCGGCGAAGGCTGAAACCCAGAGAAGCACAAGCTGGACCCCGGCCTTCGCTGGGATGACGGCTTGGGTATCTGGCCAATTACGAGGCACCGTTCTGCTGAAGGGTGCTACTACTCAGTCTGAGTGGTCTTGCTGCCCGGAATGGTGATGGTGATGTGGGCCATGGAGGTGTCATCGGGGGCGCCGTGCCAATGGTTTTCACCGGCGGGAATCAGGACCATATCGCCCTCGGTAACCGTCAAGACCTCGCTGTCGTTCGCCACCTTGCCACTCCCCTGGGTGATGACCAGAAGCTGGTCTCCGGAGTGGGTGTGGAAACGGGTGCGGGAGCCGGCGTCGAAACTGACGACGGCGAAGTTGAAGTTGCTGCTCTCACCGGGCTGCAAAATGGCCTGCCTGTGGACCTGGTTGCCGGTCATCAAACCACCAACCATGTTTACTTTCACCTTTGGCGCGTCGCTAAAGGTTACCTTCTTCATGGGTCCTCTCCTTAACGAACGGTTTGGGCATGACCTTGGGGTTGTCTTTGCCGGCCGGCCCGCCGGCAAGGGGCAGGCGGCAGGCGGCGCGATTATGATACCCCGCGGACACCGCCAAGTCCACACGCGCTCCAGGCATGGCAAGAAGGGGAATTGCGCCGGCCCGGCGTCTGGCGATTGGAGGGCGGTTCAGGCCCCTCGCCGTTCTAGGCGGTGCATTTAACCCGGCGGCCCCCGTGGAACACCGCTACCACCCGGCGCAGGGCGGCGAGGCCCTCCACCGGATTTCCCTCTACCAGAAGAAGGTCCGCCTCCTTGCCCGCCTCGATGGTGCCCACCGAGTCCAGTACGCCCAGGGCGGCCGCCGTATTCCGGGTGCCGGCCAGAATCGCCTGCATCGGGGATAGCCCCGCTTCCTTCATCGACAGAAGCTCGCCCTGGAAGTCGCCGAACTGGTACAGGCCCCAACCGGCGTCGGACCCTCCGACCAGGTTTACCCCCATCTCGATCAGCCGGCCGAACTGCTCCATGCGGGCCCGGCGTCCCTGCTCTAGTTTGTCGAGATCAGCCGACTCCTCGGCCGAAAGGTCCTCCTCGATCCGTTTCTGGCGCAGCATACCCAGGCGCAACGTGCCGAGGTGCAGGGTTGGATTGACCCAGACCCCGGAGGCAGCCAGGCGCTCGGCGGTGGCCTGGTCGAACCGGTGGGAACCGTCCGGGTCGTAGAACGCGCAGTGGAATATCATGTCGACCCCGGCTTCCAGCGCATTGTTGATGGAAACCGTCGACCGGCAGTGGGCGGCGACGGGCCTGCTCCGGTTGTGGGCCTCTTCCGTCGCGGCCTTGAGTTCGCTCACCGTAAGTGACGGGCGAAAGGGGTCGCTGGTCACGGTGCTGCCCCCGGAAGCCACCAGCTTTATCAGGTCCGCGCCTTCTTTGATGAGCTGGCGGACCTGACGCCGCGCGCCCTCGGGTCCGTCGGCCTCCCCGCCCATGAACCACAGGTGGCCCCCGGTGATGGTGACGGGCCGCCCCGCGACCAGCACCCGCGGCCCGTCCACCAGGCCCATGGCCAGCCCCTGCCTCAGTGAAAAACCGGTACGGTTCCAGGCCCCGCAGTCGGCCAGGGTAGTAACGCCGGACTCGAGGGCACGGCGCACGTTCCGGGCCGACCGCAGCAGCCGGATATCGTCGGTCTCGCAGTCCACTTCCTTACCGGTGCGCCCATCACCGGGCATGTTGGTATGGGTATGGCAGTCGATCAAGCCGGGCAGGAGAGTGGCCTGAGGGAGATCCAGCACCTGGGGTTCACTCCCGTCGGCCAGACCGTCAAGGGGCCCGCTTCGGCTTCGCAGTTGCTCCCGAGGCCCCACCCAGTGGATGCGGCTCCCCTGGAGCACCACCGCCGTTCCTTCCGCTGGGGTTTCGCTCAGGCCGTCGATCAACTGGCCGGGCTGGATCACCTGCAGGTCCGCTGTCGATGATGCCACTGTCGCACCTCCGGGTTGCTGCCGCCGCCCCGGCGGGCCCGGTCATTATAGCCTACCTTCGCTCCCGGAGCATGAGGAAAGCCAGGGGAATGGAGGAAGCCACTATCAACAGCAGCGCCGGCGCCGCGGCCTGGGCGAAAAACGCCTCGGAGGTCGCGGCCCAGATGGAGGTGGCCAGGGTGGTGAAACCGACGGGGCTCAGAATCAGTGTCGCCGGCAGCTCTTTCATGGTCAGCAAGAAGACCAGGGCCGCTCCGGACAGGATGCCGGGCTTGACCAGAGGCAGGGTGACGGAAGCGAAGACCCGTAGTGGAGACCGGCCCAGGCTACGGGCAGCCTCCTCCATGTGGGGGCTTATCTGAAGCAGAGAGGTCCTGGCCGCTCCCACCGCGGGGGAAAGGAAGAGGACCACGTAGGCGAAAATGAGCAGGCCCGTGGTCTGGTACAGAGGCGAGACGTACTTGGCCCCAAAGAATACCAGCGACAGGGCAATGGCGATGCCGGGCAACGCGAATCCGATGTAGGTCACCCGCTCGATGATGCTGCCGAACAGGCCGGGATAGCGGACCGAGACGATCGCTATGGGCAGGGACGCCGCCACCGCGGCGACTGCCGCTAGGCCCGCAACGTACATCGAGTTCCAGATGTTCCCCCAAACGATCAGGAGCGGCTCCCCCGCCGCGACTCCCCGGACCACCCAGTAGCCTAGAATGGACACGGGAAGCGCCAAGGCGGCGATGATCACGGCGGCGCAAAAGGCCACCGCGGGCCAGCGCCAGCGGCCCAACCGGACCGGTACCCTGGGCCGGGCTGCCCCGGCGCCGCTGCTGTAATACCGGGACCGGCCTCGAGTGAGGGACTCCGCGGCCACGAACCCCAACGCCAACCCGACCAGCGCCAACGACAAGGCCGCGCCCAGGGTCCGGTCGAGGGCGGACTCGTACTGAACGAAGATGGCCCAAGTGAAGGTCTCGTACCGGAGCAGTGACACCGCTCCGAAGTCGCTGAGGGTATACAACCCCACCAGGAGGGCCCCGGCGGCCAGAGCGGGCCTCAGTTGAAACAGGGTGACCCGAAAGAACGTCGACCAGGGGCCGAATCCCAGACCGCGGGAGGTCTCCTCCAGCGACGGGTCCATGCGCTGCAAGGCGGCCCGCACGGTCAGTAGGACGTAGGGGTAGCTGAGGAAGGTGATGGTCAGGAAGGCCCCGGAGAAGCCGTGGATATCCGGCAGCCGTTCGACCCCAAGGAGTCTGTCCAGCAAACCTTGCAGCATCCCCCGGGGCCCCAGGGCGACGACGACGACGAACCCACCCACGTAGCTGGGAATCACCAGGGGCAGCGCCGTCAGCACCACCCACATGTTCCGCAGGGGAAGGTCGGTGCGCATGGTGAGCCAGGCTAGAGGTACGGCCAGGGCTATTGAGGCCGCGCTGACGGAGACGACCAGCAACAGGGTGCGCCCAAGGATTTCCAGGATCCGAGGGCGGACCAGCAGTTCCCACGCTTCCGTGCCGGCGCCCAGGGTGCGCAACACCAGATAGACCACCGGCAGCAGCAGGAGCGCCGTGACCCCGGCGGCCGGAATCCAAATGACGGCCGGAGGCCAACCGGGCCGATGGAACAGGTCCCGGTGGGCTTGATGGTCTCTCGTTGCCGGTCTAAAGGCCGTAACTCTGCTGCCTGTATGTGTTTACGGGAGTATCCCGGCGTCCCGAAGGAGCGCTTGCGTACCCGCAAGGTCGGTCAGGTCCTTCAAGGGAATACTGGATCGGTTGATGTCAGCCAGAGGTACCAAGACCCGGGGCGTCTTCACACCTTCCACCAGCGGGTACTCGAAGGTCTGCCCGGCGAAATACTGCTGGGCCACCGTGGAGAGCAGGAACTCCAGGAACTTCTCTCCCACGTCCTTGTTCTCCGAGGTTTCCAGGATTCCGGCTCCGGCAACCATGATGGTGGCGCCCGGGCCGCCGGCCCTGGGGTGGTAGTTGCGGGCCGGGAAGGACTCGCCTTCCTCCGCCAGGAACCGGAACAGATAGTAGTGATTGACCAGCCCCACGTCTATCTCTCCGGCGGCCACCGCGGCAACCTGGGGGGTATTCTTGGGGTAAACCTTCGGGTCGTTGGCCTGGATTCCCTCCAGCCACCGGCGAGTCTTTTCCTCACCCCATACAGCGCGCATGGCGGTGACCATGGTCTGGAAAGAAGCGTTGGTGGGCGCCCATCCGATGCGGTCCTCCCACTTGGGGTCGATGAAATCGAAGATGTCGTCCGGCAGGTCGGCTTCGGTCAGAGTCTCGGTATTGTACACGACCGTCCTGGCCCGCCCGGAAAGCCCAATCCACTTGCCTGCGGGGGATCGGGCCCAGTCGGGGACTCGCTGGAGGATCTCCTCGGGCAAAGGGTCCAGCAGGTGCTCCACGGCGCCCAGGCCACCCGGGTCTTGGGCGAAGAACACGTCGGCGGGGGACCGGTCTCCCTCCTCCAGCAGCGTCGCCGCCAACTGAGAAGTCCCGGCGTATTTCGCCGACACTTTGATGCCCGTGGCCTCTCCAAACTGCTCGATGATCGGGCCGACCAGCGCCTCGCTGCGCCCCGAATAGATGGTCAGCGAGCCGGCTGAGTCATCGTCGGAGCCGTTGCCGCAGGCTGAAAGAAGCGCCACCAATAGTAGTGTGACTGCCAGTGGTGGCGCGAGGATTCCCCTGAGTCGCTTTAATCTAACCATGGATCCCCCTGCTAACGATCATATATATCCATGGCCCGCGCCCTATCGGGGCCAGGCCTTCCTGCATATGGAATGTGACGTAGTCTGATCGCCAAGGAGTCCATCTCAGCGGCGGCACCAGCGCAATGGCTGCCCCGGGCCGGGTGACAATTCGACGACTCGAAAGAGATCCGACTGACTCGGTATAGTGTGCGCACTTCCTAAAAAGTTATGCTATACTGAATAATAATAACATGTACGCACTAACAACCGGTCAAAAGAATATCTGGTTAGAGGCCAACTGTCAACTCTCAAAGGCCCTTGAAAACGGATGCGGCAGCCCCGAAAAACCTCGCCATGGACTCAGCGGGCAGGCGTGAGCCGCACCGCCAAATCACGGAGCGCAACGGTTCAAATCGCACGCCTGCCAGATACGCGAACTGCCTCACTGATAAGAATCAATACGTGGTAAGAACAAATATTAATAAAGGCTGACACACTAACAATAGTGATGGCACTGTTCAGGAAAATATGTCTGCACATATAATGATGTTAAACAACAGGAAAACAAACTCCAGTTCTGCCGCCGTGGATGGCGCCGCGGGTAACCGGACGTTCTGGCCGGGCCGCCGCCGGATGGCAAACCGGGAGTGTCTATGTTAGGCCTCGGTACGCGATCGCCCGGAAAGGCTAAACCGATGGCTCTGGAGCCGGACCGGGACCAACGGGGGCTTCCTCCGGACGGTGATGACCGGGCCGCCCTGGAATGCCGCGGCTTGGTCAAATATTTCGGGAACGTGCCGGCAGTGGAAGGGTTGGACCTGACGGTGCGGCCGGGCCAGGTGTTGGCCCTGCTCGGTCCCAGCGGATGCGGTAAGACTACCGCGCTGCGCCTCATCGCCGGGTTCGAACAAGCCGACGCCGGCACCATCACCCTGGGAGGCCGGCTGGTTTGCGGTCCGGGTAAGGAGGTCCCACCCGAGAAACGGCAGATCGGCATGGTATTCCAGGAAGGGGCCCTCTTCCCCCACCTGACGGTGGAGCAGAACATCTCCTATGGGCTTCCCCGGGCCCACCGGCGCAACGGCAAGACCGAAGAGATGCTGGCCCTGGTGGGCCTCCGCGGCCTGGGCCGCCGGCTGCCCCACGAGCTTTCCGGGGGTCAGCAGCAGCGGGTGGCCTTGGGTAGGGCCTTAGCGCCTGAACCGGACGTGCTGCTGCTGGATGAACCGTTCTCCAGCCTGGACCCCAAGCTGCGGGAGCAGGTGCGCCACGACGTGATGCAGATTGTCCGGGCCAGCGGCGCAACCGCCATCTTCGTCACCCATGACCAGGAAGAGGCCCTGTTTGTGGGCGACATCGTCGCGGTGATGAACCAGGGCCGCGTCCTGCAGGTGGGCTCCCCCGAAGATATCTTTCATAGTCCGGCATCGAGATTCGTGGCCCAATTCATCGGCACGGTGGACTTTCTTCCGGCGTGGCGCGCCGGAGACAAGCTGATGACCGAGGTGGGCTCGGCGGATTGGCCGTTCCCCCCTGACCCGGCTCAAGCCCCGGAGACCTCCGGGGAGGTCGCGCTTCCAGGACTGGAGGTGATGGTCCGCCCCGACTGTCTGGACTGCTACCCCAGCGAGCAAGGCGGGGGTGTCATCACCGAGCGGGAGTTCCGGGGCGCCTTCTATCTCTACCGGGTAACTCTTCAGTCCGGCCGTTCGGTGCGCTGTTTGGCCTCCCACACCGCGGGATACCCGGTGGGCCAGTTGGTGGAAGTGGCGCTACGACCGGGACACGCCTTGAGACCGTTCATCGACCAACGGGCTGTCGGTGCCTGACGCGACCCAGTCTTGGGCCGGCCCGAATCGGCGCTCCAGAAGGCGCCACACTACGCGGGTGTGCTTTTTACCGCCCCCACTGCCCCAGCCGGCCGCCCCATTAAACCCGATCTTGATGTAAGATGCGGTAAACCCGTGTTTGTGAGGGCTGCCGATGCCGCGACGAAAAAAAGACACCGGACCGGCCAACGCTGGGGAGACTGCCGCGCCTGCCGAGCGCTTGACCCCGGTAACCGAAAACTATCTGCTGTGTCTTTACAAGCTCTGGGAGGACTCGCTGATCCCCACTCTCACTCAGCTGACCGATACCATCAGGCAGTTGCCGGCTTCGGAGGGTCTGGGCACCTCCGTGCCCTCGGTGGCCGGCATGATCCGGCGGATGCGGCGGCAGGCCCTGGTCGACGTCGGGCCGGACAAGCGCATCCGGCTGACGAAGAAAGGCCACGAAGGCGCTGAGAACATCGCCCGGCGGCACCGGCTGGCCGAGTGGCTGGTGGTACGCCTGCTGGGCATGGACTTGCACAAGGCCCACACCGAGGCCCACCGGTTGGAGCACGTCATGTCCCGGGAGTTCGAGGAGAAGCTGGCCGAACGGCTGGGCTACCCGAAACGGTGCCCCTTCGGCAGGCCCATCCCGGGTTCCGGTGAACCCAGGATTCCCGTCGATTCCTTGACCCTGGACAGCGCATCAGTCGGCGTGACCTATATGGTGGAAAGGGTCCCCGAAGAGGACTCGGAGCTGCTGTATTTTCTGATCCGGTCATCGATCATACCAGACCATGAAATAACCGTCGTGGAGGCGGCCCAATTCCTTGGCGTGCTGATGGTGGCCACCCAGGAGGAGAAGGTGTCAATCGGCTACAACGTGGCGCGGCAGATCCTGGTCCGGGCTCCGGAGACGGCCTGACTACCCTTGGCCCAGGAGGGTCTGGCGCATCGTGGCCCACCCCTCGGCCATGCTGCGGTGGGGCATTGCCGGAAGCTCGGCATCGCGGAACACCTTGACCAGGACGAACACCGGACCGGGCTGAGCCATCACGTCCTCCAGCCCGATGAAGAACTCCTCCAGCTTGTCGAACTGGTAGGTCTTTACATAACCTGCGCCGCGGGCCATGCCGACGAAATCAACGGCATCGACACCTTTGACCGGCAGCCCGCCGGTAGACTGGTGGGACGCATCGTCGAATACGAAATGCACCAGGTTTTCCGGCTTGGATTCGCCGATGGTCGCCAGGCTGCCGAGGTCGGTGCGCAAAGTTGCGTCGCAGTCCAGCACCATGACCTTGCTGCCGGGCTGGGCCAGGGCCAACCCCAATCCCACGGCGGGCGCCCGGTCCATGCAGTCCGTCAGGTCCAGGTCCAGGTCGCGGCGCTCCGAGACGGCGTTCCAGTCCCGTAGCGCCGCGGAGGTAGCCACAACCAAGGCGTCCTTACGGTGGTAGTTGACCGCCCTGGCCGCTTCCATCGAGGGAATCACCAGACTCGTCCTCCTCTTCTCCAGCCGGCTCGGCTGTCCTTGGCGCCAGGCTGGACTTCTTGGCGGCCACCATCAGATACATGGAGCCCAGCACCATGCCGCCGCCCAGGATGCCCAATCCAACGCTGGGGCGTGAGATCCCCTGGAACAGCAACCAGAAGCCCAGGGCGAATGTGGCGTACCCCAGCAACCGGCCGAACAGGCCCCTCAGTAGTAATGTCAACATGGAAAAACCCGCATGGTGGGGCCTTGCCTCAAAAGTACCCTGGAACATGTCACCCCTGGCGAAGCGAGGGGATTAGGGAGGCGGGTCCAGGCTCCGATGCAGGCTTCGATGAAGGAGCCTCGCACCAGATTCCTCGTCGCCTCGCTCCTCGGAATGACAGTTTTGTCGGAATACCGCATGACGCCAAGAGGATGAGCCCGGTGTCGATTGTCACGGCTGTCGCTATTCACGGCCCGCGAGTCGATGGTCTGACCATCGGCCCGGTAGCCGCCGCGCCGAGGGCAAGCTACTTGCTGTTCAGCGCCTCGGGCATCTCTCGCAGGGCGGTCTGAACATTGCGCCGGGGCCGGACCCGCTGAGGCAGGGGGATGTTCTCGACATAGGGTACGACCGCGAGGTGCACGAACACGGGCCCCTGGGAAGCCATTACCTCGTCGATCCCGGTGGTGAGGTCCTCCAGGTTGTCGAAGGAGAAGGTGGCCGCATAGCCGGCCGCCTTGGCCATCCCCTGCCAGTCCACCGTCTCCGAGCTGGGAGTTGGCTGGCCGCCGGTGATCGCATAAATATTGTTCGCGAACAGGAAATGGTACAGGTTCTTGGGCGCTTTGTTGGACAGGGTTACCAGGGTGCCCAGGTTCATCAGCAGGCTGCCGTCCCCGTCCAGCACCATCACCTTCCGCTCGGGACGGGCGAGAGCCAGGCCCAGGGCAACGGAAGATGCCTTGCTCATGCAGCCCGACAGCGGGAAGTCCAGCTTTTCGTTGGAGGTCACGCTGGGTAGGCCGAGATGTGCATTGTTGGCGGTCATGGTGGAAACAATCGCGGCGTTATCGCGCTTGCTGTTAAGCACTCGAACGACATCGGCGTTCTCGATCATAGTTTGTTGTCCTCTCTCCGGGTTGGTCTAGGCCCTGAACTCGCTGCCCATCAGCACTGCAACGGGTTTCTGGGTGCGCTCGGCTTCCTCCAGGGCGATGCTGATCCGGTCGGCGTCCTCGTCGGCCTCGACCAGGTAGTAGCTGATGCCCCAGGCGTGAAGAATGTGCTCGATAAAGCGGGCTGCCGAATCAGCGGTTAGGCCGTGGCGAGCCCAGCCGCGGTAGCCGACCAGCATCACCAGAGGCTGGTTGATGTCCAGGCCCAGTCCTCGGATGGAGTCACCGGACTCGAAGATTCCCGTGTTCTGGATGAGGACCACGGGCTTCTTGCCGCCTACCCACAGGCCGGCTGCGATGGCCATGGTTTCCCCTTCCCGGCACACCGGAACCAGGTCTAGCGTCGTGTCGTTGATCAGCATCTCGTACATGAAGTTGGTCTCGCTATCGGGAAGCCAAACAACGTGGGTGACGTCGTTCTTCTTCAGCTCGGCGATGATTGCGGGTGGATGTAGCGCTGCCTCTGGGGTAGTCATATTGGCTCCTTCCTCAGGCTGTTCATATTCAGTCAAGCCGCCATATTATATTCAGGTAGTGGTTTCGGCGTCAATACAGGCGGATTCGTCGCCGGTTGCCACGCCCCCCAACAGCAACCGGAAATGGTCCAGGGCGCCATCCGGTTAGCCCTAGAACTCCGCGTTCTTTGGGATCCTGGGGAAGGGTATCACGTCTCTGATGTTGGTGACGCCGGTGACGAACTGGACGGTCCGCTCGAAGCCCAGGCCAAACCCGGCGTGGGGCACCGTCCCGTAGCTGCGCAGGTCCAGGTACCAGGAGTAGTCTTTCTCGGAGAGCCCGGCTTCCAGCAACCGGCGGAGCAGCACGTCTCGCCGCTCTTCCCGCTGGCTGCCGCCGATGATCTCACCGATCCGGGGGACCAGAGTGTCCAGGGCCCGGACCGTCTTGCCATCGTCGTTCAGCCGCATGTAGAACGCCTTGATCTCCTTCGGGTAATCGGTAACGATGACCGGCCGGCCAATCTTTTTCTCGGTGAGGTAGCGCTCGTGCTCCGACTGGAGGTCCAGCCCCCATTCGACGGGAAACTCGAAGGTCTCCCCGGATCTCTGCAACAGCGCTACCGCCTCGGTGTAGGATAGCCTCTCGAAGCTGGAGTCGACGATGCCCTCCAGGGTGGAGATGGCGGTCTTGTCGTACCACTGGTTGAAGAACGCCATATCTTCGCCGCAGTGGTCCAACACGTATCTGAAGATGGATTTGAGGAAATCCTCGGCCAGCTCTGCCAGGCCGTCTAGGTCGCAGAACGCTACCTCCGGCTCCACCATCCAGAACTCGGCCAGGTGCCGGGAGGTGTTGGAGTTCTCGGCGCGAAACGTCGGTCCGAAGGTGTAGACGTCGCACAGGGCCAGGGCGAAGATCTCCGCCTCGAGCTGGCCGCTCACCGTCAAGAAGGCCGGTTTGCCGAAGAAGTCCTCCTGGTGGTCGATGAGCCCGTCCTTCCTGGGCAGGTTTTCCAGGTCCAGGGTGGTGACGCGGAACATGGACCCGGCGCCCTCGGCGTCGCTGGCGGTGATAATGGGGGTCTGGATGAAGTTAAAGCCCCGGTCCTGGAAGAAGCCGTGGACGGCGACGGACATGGCGTTCCTGACCCGGGCCATGGCCCCGAAGGTGTTCGTCCTGGGGCGCAGGTGAGCGATCTCCCGGAGAAACTCAGGAGTGTGCCGCTTCTTCTGCAGTGGGTAGGTTTCGGAGTCGGCCGTACCTACGAGTTCAATCTCTTTCGCATGAATCTCGTACTTCTGGCCCTTTCCCGGCGAGTCGACCAGGGCGCCCGATACGCTGACGCTGCATCCGGTGGTGAGTGATTCCACCAGCGCAGGGCTGGGGAAGTTCTCGTCGGCCACTACCTGGATGTCCGTCAGCGTGGACCCGTCGCTGATCTGAATAAAGGATACGGTCTTCGAGGAGCGCCTGGTTTTCACCCAGCCTTGGACCAGGACCTCGCCCCCCGCTTGCTCACGTTCGAGGATGTCTTTGATTTTGCTGCGGCGCATCGGTTTCCTCCCGTTGCCTCCCATTCTAGCAGCGGAGGTAGCCCCGTCCAACCCTCGCGGGTTCACCAGACTCAACATGAGCTGCAGCCCGAGCAATAATGCAACATGAATCGGAAATTGAGGGGGTGACCCCCACTCTAATCTTCCCATTTGCAAGGGGAAGAGGGCTGTTCCTTCCCCTTACGAAGAGGGAGGCCGGGATGGGGTTCCACGCCGGGGGTCGAAACACCTTGGGAACGGTGCTCGCTGGCCGGGAGAGGGCGCCGGCAGGCCGCCGGTGTTGCGGGACAGCTACCTCTATCGGCCCGGGGCTGGAGGTGGGGAGACGACTAGCCGGTCAAGGCCGGCTGGGTCTCCACGCTGTCCCACTCATCGGCCCAGCGTTGAATGGCTTCCACCACCTTTCTCAACGCCGCGCCTTTGGCGGTCAGGGTGTACTCCACGGCCACCGGGCGCTGGGCGTACACCCTTCTCCTTACTATTCCCGCCTCTTCCAGCTCCTGTAGCCGCAGTGAGAGCAGGCGGTCGCTGAGCCCGCCGATGTAGCAGGATATATCGGTGAAGCGGCGGGCATCTCCCAGTAGACAGCGCAGGATCAGGCAGGTCCACTTCTTGCCAAGGATCTCCATGGCGCGGCCATAGCGAGGGCACGGGTCCCAAGGGTTCATCGAAGTCCCCTCCGTGGTCGGCTCGTTTGGAATATTCTAACTAAAAATTAGTAGCTTGACAACCTATAGCGATAGTGCTAATCTTTAGTAAGTTAATTGACAAATATTGGCGGCAAGCATTTAGGAAGCCTGGCGCTCAAGCAAGGGACCCGGAAACGGAATATTTTCTACCACCGAGTTCAATGTACCGGATAGTCCGGCAACGGGTGCGAGCCCCCTGCCTCTCAGACGGAGTCTCAGGTCTAATTGAATTCGATGGCAAATTTGGCGGGAGTAAACAGGATTATGGCGACACGAGCAATACAAAGAACAGCACCGGCAGCTGGGAATATAGAGCGCTCAAGAATCGAAACGCTGCGGACGGCCGGAGCGTCGGAAACTCGCGACCCAGGCCGCATTGGCAACTTGGGGCACCGGATCTGGGCGATGTCTTTTCAGTTGGGTCTCACCGGGCCTTCGCGCCCGGCATACCAAGATTCCACGGCGCTTTCCGTGAGAGACAAAGCGCTCATGGATTCTCTGAGAAAGGGATACACTCTCTAGTCCGCCACTTCTGAGGGCGTTACCGGAAGTCTAAAGCTTCGGGGTGGCCTGGTGCCACTCCGAGGCCTGCTCGTAGGCGTGAGCCACCCGCAGCAGGGTTTCCTCTGACAGGTGCGGCCCGATGAGTTGCATCCCCACCGGGAGTCCCTCGTCGAAGCCGCACGGCACGGATATTGCGGGCAGGCCGGCGATGTTGGCCGGCATAGTACACACGTCGATCAGGTACATCTGAACCGGGTCGTCGGTCCGTTCCCCCAGTTGAAAAGCCACCACGGGCGACGTGGGAGTTACCAACGCGTCTACCTGTTGGAAGACCCGTTGGAAGTCCTGCCGGATCAGCGTCCGTACCTGTTGGGCCTTCAAATAATAGGCGTCGTAGTAACCGGCGGAGAGGGCGTAGGTGCCCAGCATGATCCGGCGCCGGACTTCGGGGCCGAAGCCGTGCTGGCGGGTCCCCTCCATGTCCGCCCACATGCTCTCCCCGCCCCGGTACGCGTAACCGTACTTGACCCCGTCGTAGCGGGCCAAGTTGGCCGAGCACTCGGATGGGGCGATGATGTAGTAGCAGGCCAGGGCGTATTTTGTGGTGGGCAGAGAAACCGGCTCGACGGTTGCCCCCAAACCCTCCAGGGTTTTGATGGCGTTCTGCACCGCTTTTCGAGTCCCCTCTTCCATCCCATCAACGAAGTACTCTTCCGGGACCCCCAGGCGTAGCTTCCCCTTTTGCCCTTCCCGGGGGAGGGAGGATGAAGGCAGATCTCCGGTCAGCCTGGCGGCGTAATCCTTCGTCGCCACGGGTAGCGAGGTGGAGTCTCTGGAGTCGTGGCCCACGATGGCGTTCAACACCAAGGCGCAGTCGGTAACGTCCCGGGTCAGAGGCCCGATCTGGTCTAGCGATGAAGCGAAGGCGATCAGCCCGTAGCGGCTGACCAGTCCGTAGGTGGGCTTCAACCCGACCACCCCGCAGAGGGATGCGGGCTGGCGGACGCTCCCGCCGGTGTCCGAGCCGAGGGCCAAGATTGACTCCCCCGCCGCCACCGCCGCCGCGCCGCCGCCGCTGCTGCCCCCGGGCACCCGGCCCAGGTCCCACGGGTTGTGGGTGGCGAAGAAGGCCGAGTTCTCTGTCGAAGACCCCATGGCAAACTCGTCCATGTTGCCCTTGCCCAGCAACACGGCGCCCTGGCCGAACAGCCTGCTAACCGCGGTGGCGTTGTAGACCGGAACGTAGTTCTGAAGCATTCGGGACGCGCAGGTGGTCCGGACCCCTTTGGTGCACATCACGTCTTTGATTTGCACCGGTATCCCGGTCAGCGGGCCGGATTCGCCGGCCGCAATGCGCCGGTCGGCCTCCTCGGCCTGTTGCAGCGCCACCTCCGGCGTGACCGTAACGAAGGCCTTGACCCGGTCTTCCACATTTTCAATCCGGTCCAGGCAGGCGCGGGTCAACTCCACGGAGCTGATCTCTTTTCGGTCCAGCCGCAGGCGGGCCTCGTGAGCGCTAAGGTACTCCCAATCGGCCAACGGTCTCACTCCTCCAGCACCGCTTTTACCCGGAAAAACTCCCCTTCCCGCTGGGGCGCGTTGCTCAGTACCTCTTCCGGGTCCAGGGAGTCGCCGGGGATGTCGTCCCGCATCACCGCCCGGAGCTGAACCGCGTGGCCGGTGGGGTCTACGCCGGCGGTGTCCAGGTCGCGGAGCACTTCAAACTGCTCCAGTATGTGGGAGAGCTGCTCCCGAAACGTCTCGACCTCGGCTTCGGTGAGCCCGATTCGGGCCAGGATGGCGATGTGCTCCACATCAGAGCGGTCTAGGGCCACGGCAAGGCCTCCAATACTCTTCCCGGCCGGACTTTTGCACTCAGTCAACCCGATCCTTGCGTCATGTCACTCTGAGCAGCCGAGCGACGAAGGGTCTCAGCGCGGCGACGAGATTCTTCGCGGAGTTGATCCTGAGTGAAGCCGAAGGGCTCAGAATGACAATCAATGGTATTTAGCTGACCAGGTACTGGTTCTTCCCGGGAAGGGGGTCCCTCGCTCCGCCTTCGGCGGATGGGCGTCCTGAGCCCTTTGCCGCCCGGGTTCAGGGTGCGCTCGCCAGTATAGCTTCGCGCGGCCGGGAATGCCACCCCTCGGCCGTTGCCAGCAGCGTCCGAGCGCGTCGAGGCGGGCTGGAGGTCTGCTGGCTCGTGAATTGCGAATGCTGTATTATGAGGCTCTGAATAAGTGCGGCCGGCGGAACCCGGCCGTTGAATAACGATACCGGGTAAACGATAATCCTCGATTCAGGGTGAATCCTCTGCTCAAAGCTGCGCTCGAATGGCGGCTCAAGACGCCCTTCTTCTATGGGTGGTTGATCCTGGGCATCTGCTTCCTGGCTACCTTCGCCGCCACCGGGGTATCGCAGGTGGTGCTGGGCGGGATCCAGATCTTCGTCACCGAGGACACGGGCTGGAAAAAGAGCACCATATCATTGGCGGTGACCGCCGGCACCTGGAGTTCCGGGCTGCTGTCACCGTTAATCGGGCGGCTCGCTGACCGCCACGGCCCCCGCTGGCTGATGCCGGTGGGGATCATCGTTGCCGCGGTGGCTTTTTTCTCCCTGGCCGGCGTCGACGCCCTGTGGCAATTCTTCGCGGCCTACATTTTGGGACGCGCCGTTAGCAACCCGGTGCTCATCGGCCTGGTGCCCCGCACGGTGGCCGTCAACTTTTTCCGCCGCCGGCGCAACATAGTCCTGGCCCTGGTCACCTCTTACCGGCCTATCACCGGCGCGTTCAACATCCAGATATTCTCGTTTATCGCCATTCGGTACGGTTGGCGGGCCGCCTATCGCTACATGGGGATCCTCTCCCTAGTGCTGGTGACTCCCATTGTCCTGTTCATGCGGCGGCGGCCCGAAGATATTGGACTGCTCCCCGATGGAGACAAGCCGAACGAGTCTACGCGGGCCGGGCCGGGGGCCCTGCGCCGGGCCGGGGGCGGGCGTCGTAGCCCTGCCGGCGAGGCCGAATTCAGCTGGACTGCTCCCGAAGCATTGCGCAGCAAGGCATTCTGGATGGTTGTCATGACCGCGGTCACCGGCACCCTGGCTTCCGGTTCGGTGGGGTTCAGCCTGGTCCCCTATCTCTACGAAGACGCGGGGCTTTCCAAGGGAATGGCTGCCGGAGTCCTTAGCATTGGAACCTTCCTGGCCATTGGGAACCTGGGTTGGGGTTACCTGGCCGACATCTACACTCCCCGCCGTTGCCTGATGGTGACGATGACCGGCGCCGGAGTTTCCGTTCTCTATCTGATTACAGTAGGTTCGTTGCCCATGGCCCTGGTCTTTGCCCTGGCTTTCGGGATTTCTTCGGGACCGGCCACGCCATTGGAGAACATGATGCTGGCCCAATACTTCGGCCGGAACTCCTACGGCACTATCTCGGGCATCTATACTCCCTTCCAGACCATAATGCTGGGTCTTGGGCCTTCCTTCGCCTCGGTGCTCCGAGAGATAACGGGTGGCTACGAGACCCTGTACGTGATCGCAGCCGTCCTCTATTTCCTCTCCGCGATTTTCGTTATCCTAGCCAGGCCGCCGGCCTTGCCGGCCCGGGCGCTCGCCGAATCGACCGTCCAAGCAGAGTGAACTTCGAAGTTCCCCCGAGGCAGTACGGTCAGCTCATTTCGGTGCCGCCGGAGACGCTGATGGACAACCCGGTGAGGTAGTCCGCCTCGCTGGAAGCCAGAAAGGCCGCCATCTTGGCGATGTCGCCTCCGACGGCTACCCTGCCCATGGGCGTGGTCCCCGCCCGCTCCGCGACCATGCTGACCCGGTACTCTTCGGCCGACTCGCCCTCGGGCGCCAGGGCGGCCGCGATGCCGTCGGCCCGCTCGGTATCCACCAGGCCCGGGCAAATGGCGTTCACGTTGATGCGATGGGAACCCAGTTCATGGGCCAGCGATTGGGTGAAGCCGATGAGGGCGAACTTGGAGGCGCAGTAGGCGGCGAAGCGGGCCCGTCCCCGTTTGCCCGCACCGGAAGAGATAACGATGATCTTGCCGCCGCCACCCCGCTGGATCATGTGACGGGCCACCGCCTTGCAGCACAGGTAGGTGCCCCGGACGTTAACCCGCATCACCTCGTCGAAGGCGTCGTCCTCCAGGTCGACCACCAATACCCGGTCCCGGTGCGGAGGCGCCCCCGCGTTGTTCACCAGAATATCGATGTGGCCGAACCGGTCCAGGGTGCGGCTGACCATGTCGGCCACCTGGGCCGAGTCGGAGACATCGGAAACCAGCCCCAGAGCTTGGCGTCCCAAGGCCTCGATCTCCCCCTCGAGGGTGGGCAAGCCCTCCCACCCGGCCTGGCGGTCTTCAGCCCGGATTGAGTCTGGTCCTCGCTGAATGTCGGTCACCACCACGTCGGCCCCTTCCCGGGCCAGCCGGAGGGCGATGGCCCGGCCGATTCCGTGCCGTCCCCCGGCGCCGGTTACAATCGCTACCTTGCCGCTCAGATCGTACATATTTTCTCTCACCCCTTTGCGCTGGCGTTTCGTGCATCACGTTCGCTCTCCCCGGCCTTTGGACAACATTGGCCTCCCGGGTCCGTCACGCCACGATGCCATCTCCCACGACGCCGTTTCAATAAGTAGGTTCCCATCATCCAGCGCCATGCCGGCCGGCGCCGGACCGGGGCCTAGCCTGACACCTGCCCCGCTGCTTCTTCGCTGGGCGTGAGGGAAGGGCGCCTCCGCCAGACCAAGCCCATGCTGGGGGAGAACAGCAGGGTCAGCAAGAACAACCCGGTGGCCACCACGACGATGCTGGGCCCGGAGGGAAGGTCTAAATGGAAAGACAGGTACAGGCCGAGGATGGTGGCCAGGATGCCGGCGGCGACGCTCAAGGCGATGATGCCGGGGAGCCGCCGGGCCAGCAGCATGGCGGTGGCCGGAGGCGTGACCAGGAGGGCCAGGACCAGGATGATGCCCACCGCCTTGAGGGAGGCCACCGTGGTGACGCCCACCAGGACCGGCAGCAGGTATTGCACGAAGCGCACCGGCACCCCCGAGGCCGCCGACATGGTGGCGTCGTAAGAGGTGAACAGCAGCTCTTTGTAGAAGGCCAGCACCAGGAGCAGGACACCGCCGGTGATGCCGCCGATCAGGGCCACCTCGTTCCAAGAAACCCCCAAGACGTTGCCGAAGAGCAGGCCGAACAGGTCGGCCGTGTAATTGTTGACCCGGCTCATCAGGATGATTCCCACGGCGAACCCGCCGGCGAAGATAATCCCAATGGAAGCGTCGAGGCGCAGGTTGGTCCGCCGGCTGATCCCGGTCATGGCCAGCGAAGCCGGCACGGCCCAGGCCAGCGCGCCCCAAAAGACGTTTCCGCCGAACAGATAGGCCACCGACATGCCGGCCAGAGACGAGTGGGCCACCGCGTCACCCATGAAGGTCATCCCCTTCAGCACCACGAAGGTGCCCACCACGGCACATACCACCGCGGCGAACCCGGCGGCCAAAAAGGCGCGCTGCATGAACGCGAACTCCAGGGGATCAGTCAACCCATCGATCATCGCTTGCTATTCCCAAATCTATTCCTCGTGCTGGTGGTGGTCGTAGGCGTAGGCCTTGCCGTCCATGTGGACCAGTAAGAGGTGGGTGCCAAAGGTCTCGCTCAGCACCTTTTCGTTCAGAATGTCCGCCGGGGCGCCAAAGGCAATCAGCCTTTGGTTGAGGCAGACCGCCTTGGCGCACCGGCTCGACACGCAGGAAAGGTCGTGGGTGCTAAAGACGACGGTCGTCCCTTCGCCGCGCAACTCGTCGACTATGTCCAGGAACCGGTGTTGCGCGGTGGCGTCCAAGCCCGCCACCGGCTCGTCCAGCAGCAGCAGGGCCGGGGCGTTTGCCAGCGCCCGGGCCAGGAGCACCCGCCGGCGCTGCCCGCCGGAAAGCTCCCCGATTAGCCGCTGCCGCAAATCGTGCATTCCCACCTTTTCCAGGGCCCTTTCGGCCGCGTCCCGGTCTTCACCCGTGGTGCGGCGCAAGAGGCCCCGGCGGCCGTACCGGCCCATCAGCGCTACATCGCCCACGGTCACCGGAAAGTCCCAGTCCACCAACTCCACCTGGGGCATGTACCCCATCCGGCGCCGTTGGACGATGGACGACTGGCCCAGCACCAGCACCTGGCCGCGCCAGGGCTTGACCAGGCCGAGGACCGCTTTCAGCAGCGTGGACTTTCCGGAACCGTTGGGTCCGATTATTCCCACGGCGTCGCCCTGGGCAACTTCGAAAGAGATATCCTCCAGGGCCGGGTGATGGTTATATCCGGCCCAGAGCCCCCGGATCTCCAGGGCCATGGCGGATTCCACTGGCCGTTCCGAACAGGCGGTCACGGCCGCGCTACGCTCGCCGCCCGGCACCGTGGCCGGGCTCTGATCTCTTGTTTGGCTCATTGGATGGCCCATCTCCTGTACCGGCGGGTGCCGCCCTTACTTCAAGTACTCCGCCAAGGTCCGGGCATTCGCCCGCATCATCTCGATGTAGGTGCTTACATCCTCGTCCAAAACGTCGGAGTAGATCGTCCCAACGGCCACCCCGGCGTCTTGGGCGGCCCGCTCGATGACTTCCGACCGGAACTGGGGCTCGACGAAGACCGCGGGGAGTCCCCCGTCGGCCACCTGGTCCAGGACGGCGACGATGGCTGCCGGAATCACGTCACCGGCGTCGCTGGAGACGAATGATGACACCTGCCATCCGTAGCGCCAGCCGAAATGGCGAAAGGCGTCGTGGAAGGTCACCAGGTGCCGGCGGTCCGGTCCCACCTGGCTCAAGGTTTGGGAGATATCGAGGTCCAGGTCACGTAACTCCTGGATGTAGGCTTCGGCGTTCGCCCGGTATTCCGAGGCGTGGTCCGGGTCGGCGCCGGCCAGGCTGTCCCGAACTCGCTCCACGGAGTGGATGGTGAGCAGAGGGTTCTGCCAGTAGTGGGGGTCCCCTGCCAGGTACTGAGGTTCGTCCGCGGGCCGGCCCTCGATGCTGCCCTCCAATCCCTCCGACGCGACCACGTGGACCGCGCCGGCCCCGCTGGCGGCCCGCAGCACCGGCTCCAGAAAGGCGTCCAACTCCAAGCCGTTGGACACGATGACCGCGGCCTGACTGATGTTGATGCTGTCAGTGGGGGTTGTTTGGAATGAATGCACGTCTGCCCCCGGCGGCACGATCGAGCGAACCTCGACCCGGCTGCCACCCACGTTCTTGACCAGGTCGGCCAGGAGCACGGTGGTGGTGATCACCTGAAGCCGTGAATCATCGCCGGCAGGGCCGATGGTTTTCGCTTCATCCCCGCCGCAGGCCGCCAGCAGCCAAAATGCCGCCACGAGGGCCCAGGCGAGCGCAGGTTGGACTGGCGCCCGCCCCAGGAGTCCCGGTACGCTCCCGGCTCCAAAGAAAGCCAATTTGATTTTGGTATCCATACGCCTGATCTCCTTTCCGTGCCCCGCCACGCTGAGTGGGATCAACACCGAGGCAGCGGCTGCTTTTTAATACCTGGTCTCACTAGCATTAACGAGTGAGACATTGTATCAATATTCCATAAAAAAGAGACTAAGCCGTAGCGGGCTGGGCGCGGACGCAGCCGCGGCAGCGCCCGTACACCTCCAACCAGTGGCCGCTGATCTGGAAGTCATGGGCCGACGATAGCCCCTGGAGGAGTTCCTCGATGTCACACCCCAGCAGGTCCTCGGAGGCCCCGCAATCCACGCATAGAAGGTGGTGGTGGTGCCCTCGGTGGCTTAGCTGATAGTGGAGCGTGCCATCTTCAAGAAGGACCCGGCAGAGGACCCCGGACTCCACCAGCAGTTTCAAAGAGCGGTAGACGGTGGCCCGGCCCACTGCGGGCAACAGCCCCCGCAGCTCCTCGGCGGTAAAGTGACGCTGCTGGGCGGCGATGGCCTGGGCCACGGCCCGGCGAGGCGACGTCGACCGGTAGCCCTGCTCTTCCAGGGTATCCAGCAACTGTTCTCCCAGCGAGAATCCCCGTTTACGTGCGATACCGGTTCCTTATTGATACCTTGTCCCGATTATGATTTGACTGTAGCACAATGGGGGCGGCAAGTCTAGGGTTGGTTGGTCCGGAGTGCCGCGGGCCGGATCGACGAAATGCCCCTTGGTCCCCCTTTATAAAGGGGGACCAAGGGGCATTTCACCACAATATCAACCGATCCGAAGCATATAAAGGAAGACCAGTAGGCCCGCCAACCCTGACCGGCGCTCCTACCGGTACCAGGAGTCGCCGGCGGGAGGCCAGGGGTTTTCTAGGACCAGCACCTGGGAGAGCTGGGTGAACACCCCTTTCATGGCGCCGGGGTGCAGCCAGATGCTGTTGAACCCCAGGTTGGTGTAATTGGCGGTGACGCGGGAAGAGGTGTACCGCAGGCCCGTGCCCTGGATGTGATCGTCCATGGCCAGGGAATCGTCAATCTGGTAGATAACCAGGTAGATGCCCTCGCCGTACTTTTCCAGGAAACGGGCCGACGGCGCATTCTCGCTCTTGGGCTGAGCCAGCTCGATGAACGTGTCCTGGCCCGCCAGCGGAAGTACCACGATCTCCAGGTCGGTGAAGCTGATCTGATGACGGGCCGTGACCTGGAGCCCGAACATCTCCCCCCAACGCTGTATGGCCTGCTCCAGGTCGCGCACCAGCACCGCCACCTGTCGGATCTGGCGGGTCAGCGGGCGCCATTCCTTTTTGTGCCAGTTGGGCCCGGCGGGCGGCCATGGGTTGCCGGTGGCGCCGACCTCCAGTATCTCCAGGAATGCCCCGTTGGCGGAGGCGGGATGGACGAAGGCGGAACGGTGGTCGTCCTGCTCGTTCTCCCCGGTGATGCGGACGCCGAGGGATTTGAGGTGCGGAATCAGCCGGTCGTACTCTTTCGTCTCGAAGACCAACAGGTAGGGGGCTTCACCTCGCCGGCTCAGGAACCTGGCCCCGGGGGAATCGCCTGAAGTGGGCTGGAGCAACTCGACGAAGGTGCCGTTCCCGGCCGGCAAGACCATGTTGGTAAGTCCGTATTCGGGCAGGTCATGGGATTCGCAGACTTCCAGGCCCAGGGCCCGCCGGTAAAGTTCGCGGCCTTCTTCCAGGTCGTTGACCATCATGGCCACTTGGCGCAACCGCTCCAACATGTCAGTCACCTGCCAACGGGATTTGGCTTACCGGCCGAGAGGCCAAGTGGAGGGCAACCGGACATCGCACACGAGTTCCGTCCGGAGAGGTTCTCCAGGATCCGCTGGGACATCGCGGTGAACTTGCGACTGCCCTAGGGGCGGTTGGGTAGGGCCAGGATGGCCTTGCCGCCCACGTGGCGTTCGCCTTCGGCGCCGGTGAGCAGGATATCGCACTCGACCAGGTTCTCCCCGTTTTCCTCGCGGGTGTCGGTAACGGTGGCGGATATCTTCAGCGGTTTGTTGTGGGGGACCGGCTGGCGGAACACCAAGTCCAAGTCTTTGATGGTGTCCGGCCCGGCCCAGTTGGTCAGGAGCCGGGTCATCATCGCCATGGACATGATGCCGGGCACGATGGGGCCGGGAAGCCCCACCTTCTCCGCGGTCTCCTGGTCGGTGAACCGGCTGGCCTTGGCTTGGCCCCAGACGCGGCAGAATGCGAGCACCCGTTCGTCCGTAGCTTCGGTTTCCAGCGGTCCGATTTCAGCGCCAAGCTCGACGTCTTCTATATAAAGCAACTTAGTCCCCATTTACCGGTTGTTGATTTGACGGCATTACTCGATTCATAAGATCGATCGTCAGCAAGAGCCCCGCTGCTTCCCCTTTGGCGAAGGGCGGCCGAGGGCGATTCGCGCGTGATCCTGTTTGCAAAATGGTGAACAGTTCATGGTTCCGGCACGGCGGCGCGCGGCCCGAACCGGGTCACTCCTTCCTGGCGAAGGACTCCTGTACGTCGGCGACAACCTCGTTGTTCTGGTTGCGGAAGGTCGTCTCCCACACGATGAATACCATGGTGCCGCTGCGGCCCGTCTTCGGGTAGACATCTTTGAGATGGGAGGAAGCCGTCAGGAAGTCTCCGGCGACGATGGGCGCTCTGGGCTCGACTCGCTGCCCCGCGTGCATCTGCATTCGGCCAAACTTGATGTTGATGTTGGGCAGAGCCACCTTCCGGACCATCACCGTAACCAGGGTTGGCGGCGCAAGTTGCCCGCGGTAGCCCGCGGCCTTGGCGGCGGCCTCATCGAGAAATACGGGGTTGGTTTCGCTGAGGGCTCCGGTGAAGGTGTCGATCAGCTCCTTGGTCACCTCGAAGGGTCCGGCCAAGTGCTCCTTACCGTATAGAGAGCGGTCGTATTCCATTACCAATTATGAATCTCCCTCTGCGGAATCACCGGGGCGTAAACGGTCTTCATCTGCCGTGGTGTTCCGGAGTTCCCGTAGCGCCGTTAACTGCCGGCGGCGCCGTTTATAGTAGCCTCCAGCCAGACCGGCTGGTACCGGCCGGAGAGGAGGGCTTCGACCAGCTCTTTCTCGCTGCCGACCCGCTCCTCAAAATTGGTGAGGCAGGTGCCGATGTGACTCGCCAAGTGGGCATCGCTTCCGCCGACCCCCCGGTAGCCGTACTTGTCGCAGAGGTCCGTGGCCCGTTCGTTCTCCCCTTTCCGGTTACCGCCGTTCAGCAGCTCGACGATGTGAACGTCCTCGAATTCCTCTCCCCGGTTCATGAAGTCGACCAGCCCGATGCCGAAGCGGCCGGGGTGGGCTGGAATCGCCAGGCCGCCGTGCTGCCGGGCTGCCCGCATCAGCTCGTGGGAGTCCATTCGCACGTCGCCAAAATCGATATCATTGGTCAGCGCCTCGGTCACCCCGTACACCAGGAAATGGCCAAACCGGGTATCCAACTCCGAACCCTTCAGGACCAGTACGCCGTATTCGGCCGCCATCTCCGAGTAGTCCTTGTCGAAGTCGAACTTCCGGTGCTCAGTGAGGACGATGCCGTCGACGTTGTAGCCTCGTTTTCGAAGGACTTGAATCCACTTCAAGTACTGTTCCACAGTGGCCCGGGAGTCGTCGGAGGATATGGAATGGCAGTGCAGGTCCAGATACATATTGAGGGCGGTTCCTCCCAATTCAGTTGCCGGGGTTCAAATCGGCCGGTGAATGCCCGAGGTGACGGTGGAAAATCGAGACTAAGGCGGACGCCGACCGTGAACATAATAACGGTTGGCGGGAGATTCATCAACCACCCGTGACCGATCCGGAGGGGTCCCGGGTCAACTGCCGGTGGCCGAATCGAGCCAGCGGGTGAAGCGTCCGGCCAGGGCCACCGGGTCTTCCAGTAGAAAGGGGACCGAGGCGTTTCCAGGCGCGATTTTCATGAGAATGAAGCCGGGTTCCCGGGTATTCACCGCCTCGGAGATCGATTGTTTCAGGGTTTCCAGGTCGTCGGCCTTCCAGGTGCGAAGGCCGCACTCGGCGGCGATGACCGCCAGGTCCAGCCTGGTCGTGAAGGTTGGCTGACCGCCGGTGGAGGCGTACTGCTCGTTGTCCAGGACGATCAGGAGCAGGTTTTCGGGCCGCAAAAAACCTATTGTGGTCAGGGCGTTCAGGTTGGTCAGCATCCCCCCGTCGCCCTCAACGCCCACCACCCGTCGCCCGGAGTCTTGCTCCAGACCCAGGCTTAAGCCCAAGACGATGGGGCCGACCAGGCCCATGGCTTCCACCACCAGCAGGTGGTTGTCCCGGCGCTCCACTGCCGCCATCTCCCGGCTGGTGGCGCCGCAGGTAAAGACTACCGGGTCGTTGGGGAACTGCTGAGATATGAGGCGCAAGGCCTCGATTCGGGCAACTGTCATCGTTCGGGCGCTCTACTCTTTGAGGTTTACGAAGACCACGATGGGCCGGCAGGTTATCTGGGCGTATTCGTATGCTTGCTGGACGGCTCGGGGCCAGTCGCTCAGAGGGACCCGGTAGTCCAGCACGAATGCCTTCATCCGCATCGTCTCGACCATGTCCACCGCGGTCTCGGAGAACATGAAGGCGGCCGCGTTGTACTCGCCGAATCCGCCCCGCCGGATCGCCAGGAGCAGCATCGGAGCGTGGTAGGCCATCGCATAGGTGGTCAGGGCGCCGATGGAATTTCCCAGCCCGGTGTCCTGGAAGAAAAGCACACCCTTCTTTCGGGCCATGGCCAAACCCGAAGCGATGCCGATGCCCTCCTCTTCCCTCGCCACCGCGAAGGAGCGGACGCCGGGGCTGGCCTCGAAGTGGGCGATGACCGCCGCGCCGAAGCTGTCTGGAACGTGGATGAAGAACTCGATGCCAATGGCTTCCAGCCCTTCAATCACCGCGGCGCAGGAGTCTTCGGGATAACCCATAATTCAACCTTGATCGAACCCCATCCCTTCCCCCCGTAATGGGAATGAACAATCCTCTCCTCCTTTATGAAGGGGGAGATAAGAGAAGGGGTGAATTCGTATCCACCGGATTCACCGTGAAGTGGCTGGATCTAATCCGGCCTCGGGCCGGAGCCACATTTCGTCCCGCTCACTTTATGGCATCGGAGTCGGCCGCGCAACTCCGCCCGTCGCTTGGTCAGCCCAAATCGGGTGGGCGGAGGCCCTTTTCGGAGAGATTTCAGGGGAACCCCTCCCAAAGGACCTCCGCCCATGCAGACCTCTGCCCAGGCAAAATGCTGGCAGAGGCGGATGAACTCTAAGGACTCGGCCGCACTTTGGTAACCACCATCGTGGCCGTGTAATCGGGTGGTTGAGGGGCGGTGGTCTTGGGATACGGGTCGAGGACCGAAAGCTCGAACCGGTACTCGTCGAAGACGCCGGTCACGGTGCCGGCCTCCGGGTCCACCAGGCCGGCTTCCAGGGTCAATTCCGGTGTGCCGAACCCGAGTACGTCGCCGGGGCTGGAGACTTGAAGCAGGACCCTGGCCCTACCCGCCTGGATGCAGACGACGTCGAGGGCGCACCGGGAGTCCTCCACTACCTCCACGAACTCCACCGCGGGGCCTTGCCGGTCGATCAATGCCGTCTGTCCGGTCTTGAGCTGGAACGGGCTGTCGAAGGTTGCCGCAACCCGGCCGGGCGCCGGGGCCTCGCCCTCCGTCGTAAAGCTGGTGGTTGCATCATTGACCTGCACGGTGTAGGTGGTGGCGGGATCGAAGTCGGCGCCACTGCCTAGCCGAATGTTGGTGCTTACCGTCCGGTGAATCTCGATGCAGGCTACATCCTGGTCCTCCGGCTCCAGATTCGTGACCGTGACGCGGATGGACTTGCCTTCATGTTGCACCTCGTACCCTTCGAACTCGATGCAGCCGTTCCGGAGGCCCGATTCTATTTGCAGGAAGTACTGGACTGGAAAAGACTCGGCGGCCAAAACTTCCGCGCTGAGTATCGAGGCCGGGATGCTGACCATGTCCCACTCGGCGGGCCCGGCTGCCGGGGGCGTTGGGGTCGGTTCCTCAAACTGTCCGCTGGGAACGCTGGGACAGCTGGAAGGAACCGAGTACGTCTCGCCGTTCACCTCGACCGTGTAGGTCTCGCAGGCCTCGATGGCATCGCTGGGGAGTTCTATGTCGTGGCTCAAGGTCCCGTAGATGGCCGTGCACGGCACGCCGGGAGCAGACTCTCTCAGGTTCGTGACCTGGAGCCGGAAGGCGTCGCCGTCGCGGGTCAGGGCGTAGTCCTTGAAAGTTTCGCAGCTGTTCAACCCACCCGAGACCACTTTCAGGGTGGCGTTCGGTGCTTTGGCCTCTATCTTCTCGATCTTGACGCTCTCGATGGGCGCCGCGACCTCGGTGACGTTGGTCGCGCCGGGCACGTCGGTCGCGCTGAGGGTGGCGGTGGCGCTGTCCCCGCTAGAACAGGCTATAGTGATCAACACCGCGATGCTTGCCACCATGGCCGTTACGATTCGAGTTAGGGGTTTCATTAGGGTCCGCTCCTTGCCGTCCGGCTGTATCGCCAATCACCAACTATGACGGAAACCGGAGCAATTTTGTTCCCTGGTTCCTGATCCAGCCTAGGTGGAACGAAACCTCAGGCTGGCGAGACCCGGGCCGGGGCCATTCCGGATCAAGGGGGCTCGGCCGGGTCCCGTTATTTACAATGCTGCAAATTGTCTTTCTGAGCCCTTGGCTTCGTTCAGGATCGGACCGGCGAAGAACCTCAGTGTCACGCCGGATTTCTTCGTCGCTCCGCTCCACAGAATGACATCGAGTCAAAGCCAAGTTATCTGTCGCTAGGTTCAATTGGAGCCGGCATGGCCTCGGGGTTTGGCCCCATGCTTAGCCGCCCAGCATCGTGATAATCACGTTGGCGGCGGCGTCGGCGAGTTCATCGCGGTCGAAGCCCGAACCGTTGGCCATGATGGCGACGGCGAACCCGTCCTCCATGTACAGTCGCAGCTTGGTCTGGATACCTGCGCCGCCGCCGTCGTGCTCGAGGTAGGGATGGCCGGCATCCCCACCAAAGTGCCACGACAGGCCGATTGGCAAGGGCCCACCGCTGGTGGAATTCTGGACCTGTTGAAGCAGGGTGACTGATTCTGCTGCGAGAACGCGGACCCCATCAAGCTCGCCTTCATCCAGCATCATCTGGGCGTATCGGATCATGTCGGTTGGAGGTCCCATCAGCCCGCCACCCGCCGATTCGCCGACGATGTAGGGGTTCATCCAGGTGTGGCTCTCGTCCGTCTCCCCGAAGAAATCCGCGCCATCCTCGAGGCCCCTTGCCTCGTCCAGCAGAGGTATCAGGGCTTCTGCTTCGGCGACGGGGACGGCAGCGCCCGCCACATTGGCGTCCATGAAGTCGTTGCTGAAGGTGAAGTCCGTATTCGTCATTCCCAGCGGATTCAGAATGTGCTCCTTCACGTACTCCACGTACGGTTGCCTGGAGACCGCTGCGATGATTTGGCCCAGCGTCACGTAGTCGGGATTGACATAAGCGGATTCTGAACCGGTATCGAACATCAGACTGGGGACACCGTCGTAGTATTCTCTATCCACCGAATCGAAGTCAGGCAAGGGCTGTCCTTGCAGCCTGAGATTCACCAGCAGGAAGTCCGAAGGCTCGGGCAGCCCGGTGCTGTGGGTGAGCATGTGGCGCACGGTGATCGGGGCCGGGTACTGGGTGGGGAAGTAATCCAGATAATCCGAAACCGGCACATCGAGATCGATCAAGCCCTGCTCACGAAGCTGCATGATGGCGGTCGCGGTCGCCGTCTTGCTGACGGACGCCCAGTGATAGACAGTGTCTGGCGTGGCCGGGATACCTCGGGGGCCGTCCGCCAAGCCAAACCCTTTCTCGTAAATAACATCTTCTCCCAGCGCGATCGCGATCGACAGTCCCGGCGGTCTGGTCCCGACAAAGCTGTTGACGTAGGTCTCAAACTCTTCCACAGTGGCTGGCAAGGCGACCTCACCGGAGAGCGAGAATCCCTGTATCGTCATCAACGTGTCCTCGGGAGGGTTTGCGACTAGGTCCTCGGGGCCCGTTGCAACGAAATAGTAGCTCGTACCATCCCTTGTCTGGCCCAGAACGGTGAATCCTTGACCGTCTCCCAGTGCGTAGGAAATTATGTCCCACCTGTCCCACGATGAACGCCCTGTCTCCGTGAGGGCCGCGGGGTCAACACCGACTTGCCTCACCGCCGCGTCGACGCTGGCCTCGACGGCGTCAGCTTCGACGGTGACGAGAGACAAGTTGATTGGTAGACCAGCGTAGGCTAACTGGACGTAGGTCCCGTCGGTTTCCACCCGTGTCCAATCCCCAGCCAGCGTTATGCTGAAGCGGCCTTCGGGGTCCCGGTAGACGTTGCCAGGTTCAGCGGCAAGCTTCCTCATCAGGTAGCCTGAGAAGAGAAGATGCTCTTCACCATCGACATCGACGACACTGACTGTCTCCCCTCGGATTCTTTGTCCCAGCCCCAGGATCACGGCTTCATCGTCTGAAATGGGACCGATGGGAAGGACGACTTGGTCACCGGTTTCCGAGAGTGTGACGTCCAACGATAGGAGTTCGTTGTCGTACTCCAACTTTACGTTGGTCAAGAAGGTGAAAAAGCCGGGCTTTCCATTGGTGATCTCATAGGCGCCTACGCGGTCCATCCACGATTCAGAAACGGTGGCCGGCTCAATCCGTTCACCGAAGCCCAGACCACCGAGTGCAAAGCCATAGAATTTTAGCGCCGTCCGTCCATTCACCGTTTGAATGGTCATTTGGGCGTCGCTCCAGTCCAGGCCCTCAATGGAGAACCGCCCTTCGCCGCGGGGGAGGAGTGCGAAGGATTGCCCGAAGATGTCAGCAACGAGGCCGTTTCCATCTACGCGGATGTCCATTCGACCAAGGTCCGTAGTGTATACACCCACATAGCTGAGGGATTCGTCCGCGGACAGGGAAACGATGTCCGGAGCCTCTGGCATTGGCCTTTCGATACCGGTCTTGAGTTCCAATGCCTGCTGCAGAATCGTGGTGGCGATTTGAAAGTTGGCCGTTGCCGCCTCACCGGAGTTGCTGAGGACCACGACGCCGAGCTTGTTCTCTGGCAGAGTGACCAGGAGGCTGTTCCACATGCCCTCTCCGCCTGCATGCCAGGCGGTGTCGCCCGCGTTTTCCAGGCCGGGAAGAGGAAGCAGCCACCAGCTCAAGCCCCAGAGAACACTCGAATCCAACGGAACGTCGCTGTTCTGGGGCCTTAGCATCTCGGCCAGCGTCTCGGTCTTCAGGATCTGTTGACCGTCAACCTCGCCGTCGCCGAATATCATCATCATGAACCGGCTCAAATCGGCGGCTGTGGTATGCAACGATCCCGCCGGAATATCCCGGCCCCAGACGTACTCCTGCTCCTCACCTTTCAGGTACTCTTTTGACCGCAGCACTTTCATGTCGGACGTAAGCTTGAACGATGAGGAGTCCATGCCCATCGGTTGCAGAATCGCTTGGTCCACATATTCGCTGAAATCTTGACCCGTGACCTGTTCCACGGTGTGCCCCAGCAGACTGTAGCCCAGGTTCGAGTAGGAGAACACGGTATTTGGGGGGGTTGCGACGTATGCCGTACTGAACTGTTGCACCAGATTGTCAAACCCGCTACTGGTCAGTGCTTCCTTGTCATCACCATGTGCAAACATGCCGTTCAGCAGGTCGGAGGGCAGACCTGAGTGATGGGTCATGACATTTCGCGGCGTGATAGGACCTGAACTGGTGAAACGGCTGTTGATGGAAAACCCCGGTAGGCAGGTTTGCAGCGGCCGGTCAATATCTATCTTGCCGTCTTCCGCCAGCTGCATGATGGCGGCTGAGGTGAACAGCTTCGAGATAGAGGCGACTCCGTAAACCGTCTGGGGAGTCGCCTTGACGCCGCCTTCCTTGTCGGCGTAGCCGAATCCCTCGGACCATACGATTTCCTGATCGTCGACGAGAGCCACGCTGAGCCCGGTGATTCCAGATTCTTCCTGGACACTCTGGACAAGCTGAGAGAGGCCTCCGGTGATCGAGGAGTAGTCCGGCGACGCTGTTGGCGGAGGAGTGGGTGTTGCCGCCGGTGTCGCTGCCGGTGTTGGCGGCGGCGGTGTGGGAGTAGCCACCGGCGCGATGGTCGGCGCCGTGGTGGGTGTGGGGGCGGGAGTTGAGGTCGGGTCTCCGCCGCCGCAGGCCAGGGTCACCAAGAGGACCGAGGCCAGTAATACCGCTATCAATCCTCTGACCGGTTTCTTCGCGCTCGTGATCATGAACTTTCCTCCATTTGACCCGGTTTCGCGCTTTCGTTTCCGCGCCATTCCCTGGTCCATACCTCATGGCTTGCTACTCTTCCAGATGATAGCCCGAACCCGGTGCGGAGTAATCGCTAGAAGGGGTGATTGTTTCCTAGAAAATACAAACGACCCGGCCATCGGCCTTTCTACCTAAGGGGACCTAGCACTTTGGACCATATGGAGCGCGATTGCACTCCGGGTCCAGCGGCAGGTGGATTGAGCCGGCCGGCTCTAACGTCACGGACCCGAGGCCGCGGTTTGGCGCAAGGTAAGGCGATAGATAACGCCCGTCGGGGGCAAACGCGTGTCGCGTCAAGTTCGAGGAGCGATGGGAAAAAGAGGAGAGCCACGCAGACCTGTAAGCCGGGTTCTGTAACCCGCGGCGCCGCGCCGCAGAGCGGCGGGACCGCGGACGGTGACCATCTATCTAGCCCGCCCAAGGCCACGTGGGCCATTGGACACCCGCGCAGTGCGGGACGATGTTACCATCGGGGTCGAGCAGCCAACCCGGGGACGGGCCGGGCACCCATAGTCCCCCTATTCGGCCTTGCTCCAGGTGGGGTTTGGCCGTCGCTGTGTCACCACAGACGACCGGACGCTCTTACCGTCCGATTTCACCCTTATCCTTCCGATGCCGGAAGGACGGTATGTTTCTGTGCCACTTTCCGTCTCCCACGGCGGCGAGGCCGCCGCGGAAGCCTGGGCGTTACCCAGCACCCTGCCCAGCGGAGCCCGGACTTTCCTCCCCGGCGTCCCAACTGGTTGGGCCGCCGCGGCGGTCACCCGGTCTACCTGGCTCTCCACAAGAACTCTAGCATAGCCTCATGAAAGGTTCAACTTGGCGCGGGCGTGGCGGGCTCTTTTGGCTCTCTTTGACGAAGGCCGGTTGGAGGTGGGTTCGCCCGTGGCGGGCGCTTGGCCTCCGAACCTACCGGGGGGTCGGGGATTAAGATGCCCACCGCCCATAGTTTCCGAATGAGACCCGATACCTGAAGATCTACGCTCTGCCCGGTGGGCGGGTTTGGAAAGTAACATCCGGCTTGAGAGGCCGCCGGGTATCTGCAGCGGGGCCGGTGAGGATTCGGTGAGGGTTCTATGAAGCTGAGGAACGGGGGAGGGTTCCCCTTATCGAGGTGCTAGCCGGGGAGAAGCATCCGCCCACAGTTGTTGCACAATACGACTTCGCGGCCGGATTTCACCCGCTGCTGCTGGTGGGTCGGCAAAGACATCCGGCACGCCTGGCACAAACCCCTTTCCATCTTGGCTACCGCCAGGCCTGCCTTGGCCCGGCGCAGATTCTCGTACTGCCCAATTTCCGCCGCTTCCAGCGTGGCGGCCAGGCTCTCCCTCTTGGCTGCCATCTCTTCGTGTTCCGCATTCAGGCGCGCGGTTTGCTTCTTCAACTCCGCCTGCCGGGTTTGCCAGGCGCTCCGGGCTTCGGCAAGCTGCTGCGTCAGGGTGGTGTGGTTGGTTTGGGACACCTCGGCTTGCTCCGAAAGTTCCAGCAACTCGGTGGCCTGCCGCTGCACCAGTTCCCGGGCGCGGGAAGCTTCTTGCTCCAGGCTCTCCAGGTCCCGAGGGTTGGCGACGTCCCCGCCGTAGAGCTGCTCGTCCAGGTGGGCGGACCGCTCCCGGCCGCTCACCGCCTCCTCTTGATGGAGCCGGTGCTGGCTCTGCAGCTCTTGGAGCCGCTCGGTTTCTTCTTGTAGCCCCGCTTCCAATTCGTCCACCGCGATGCCGGTGCTGAGTTCCTGCTCGGCCGTTTCCGTCTCTTCCCGTAGGCGGTCCAGCACCAGATCCATTCCCTGCAAGATGTACAATTGCCTGACGTTTGTCATATTGGCGTATCTACGGGTCCTTCTTGGATATCATGGGGCGGTCCGTTGCTCTCCCCTGATTCTAGGAACCGCGACGGCGATTGTCAACGTTGCGGCAAGGACCACGCCTGAGTCACCCTCCAAGGAACGCATATTTCGTAACGCTTCGACCGGCCGAGGGCATCAGGTATAGTATGGGAGCCGATGGGCTGCGCGATACCAGGCTCAGCCCATCAAAGGTTCGCCGGTTCGGAACCCGGCCCTCGGCGAGCAGGAGTACCTCATGCACATTCTGCACTTCTCCGACTTGCACATAGGGGTGGAGAACTACGGCCATATTGACCCGGAGACCGGGCTCTCCACCAGGCTGGGGGACTTTCTGGCCTCTCTGGACCAGGTGGTGGACTACGCATTGAACCGCGACGTCGATCTGGTGCTGCTGGCCGGAGACGCCTACAAGGGTCGAGACCCTTCTCAAACCCACCAGCGGGAGTTCGCCAAGCGCCTGGCGCGGCTGTCCGGGGCGGGTATCCCGTCCTTCCTGCTGGTGGGCAACCACGACCTCCCCAACGCCGTGAGCCGGGCGACGGCGGTGGAGATTTTCTCCACGTTGCGGGTGCCCCACATTTACATCGGCGCCAACCTGCAAACCTACCTGGTCCCCACCCGTGCCGGCCCGATCCAGATCGTGGCAGTACCCTGGCCGCGGCGCAGCACGATGGTAAGCCAGGAAGAGTCAAGAGGGCTTTCCATTGGGGAAGTCCGCGAGGAGATCCAACGGCGGATGACCGAGGCCATCGAGAGCCGGGTCCAGATGTTGGACCCGGAGGTGCCGGCCATTATCGCCGGCCACGTTACCGTCAACGGGGCCACCCTGGGCACCGAACGCTCCATGATGCTGGGCCAGGACCATGTGCTGCTGGCCAGCGCCCTGGACTGGCGCCAGGTAGACTACGTCGCCCTGGGCCACATTCACAAGCATCAGGTGCTCCGGGCGGGCCCGCCGATGGTCGTGTATTCCGGCAGCTTGCAACGGGTGGACTTCAGCGAGGAGGGAGACGAAAAAGGCTTCTGTGTGGTGGAGTTGGACCCGGCGGCCGCCCAAGGGCAGCGGCTGGTTGATTTCAAGTTCGAACGCGTGGAGGCCCGGGCCTTCGTGACGGTGGACGTTACGGTGGCCTCCGGAAGCTCGGATCTCCCGGACCCCACCGAAGCGGTGCTGCGCGCCATTGCCCGGAAGGACGTGGCCGGCGCGGTGGTGCGGGTGCGGGTGACCCTGCCCCCGGAGCTGGAACCCCAATTTCGGGAAGCGGACGTGCGCCAGGCGCTCCAGTCAGCCCACTACGTTGCCGCCATCAGCCGGGAATCGGCCGAGGGCAGGCGCCGGACCCGGCTGGAAGCGGAAACGGCCGAAGGTCTGCAGCCCATCCAGGTCCTGCGGCTCTATTTGGAAGGCCGGGGCATCGAGTCCAAGCGGCAGGAACAGATCATCCGCCGCGCGGAGGAACTGGTGGAGTGGGAGTCATCCGGGCCTGAATGAGGCTTGAATGCTCTGCCAGATTCGCTTTAATATCTGGCCCGCCACAAAGTGTCGCCGGGAGAACGAAAAAGGGAGAGTTATGTTGCCCCACCCATGGCGGGGCAACACAAGAGCATCTCAATTCTGGTCAGGACCAGCACTGTTCGTGTTCGGCGCCATTTTACGGGCGATGGCCCTCGTCAGACTCGTTGCGTACACGTACTCGAAGGATCGCCCATGCCCCGGGTGCGGAGAGCTTTCGTTGGAGAGACCCCGGCCGGGATCAGGTCAAGCGCCGGGTGAGGGCCTGGCTTCCCTCCAGCAGTTCTCTGAAAACTTCCTTGACGTTGGTGACCTCCGAGATGAGGCCGGCGCCGGCGCCGGTGTAGGCAACCCCGGCTTCCAGGTCGCCATCGACCATCGCCGCCCGGGCTTGTGCCATGCCCAATTCGGCCTCCCAGGCGTTGAAATCGTTGCCCGGGCCGGTAAGGCCGCTCTCTTTCAAGCGCAGGGCGATACCGTTGCGCAGGACCCGGGTGGGCCAGCGGTCGCCGCCAACGATCACGGTGCCACTGTCGATCGCCGCCACGATGGCTTCTTTGTAGTTTTGATGGGAAGTGCACTCTCGGGTGGTCACGAAACGGGAGCCCATCTGAATCCCCTGGGCCCCAAGGGCCAGGGCGGCCACGTACCCCCGGGAGTCGACTATGCCGCCCGATGCGATAACCGGTATCGAGACCGACCCCACAACCTGGGGCACCAACACCATGGTTGAGACCTTGTCAGCCCCCCGCAGGCCTCCCCCCTCGAACCCCTCCGCGATGATGACATCCACCCCCTGAGCCTCGGCGCCGCGGGCGTGACGGACCGTGGCCACCTGATGCATCACGGTGACGTCATGCTCCTTGAGGGTGCCGGTGCACAGGGCCGGGCTGCCGCCATAGGTGATAGCGATGCGCATGCCCTCTTGAACGGCCACCTGGATCAGCTCGGATATCCGGGGATGGGGCAGATACAGCGCGATTCCGAAGGGTTCACGGGTCAACCGCTGGATCTGGCGGATATTCGCTTGCAAGTTGGCTACCTGGTCGCCACCGGGCTCCGACCCGGCTGTTGGGTGCAGTACGCCCAGCCCGCCCGCATCTGAGACCGCGGCAACCAATTCCGGATTGGAAACCCACGGCAATCCCGCTTGCAATACGGGATGTTCGATGCTGAGGATTTGGCAAACCCTGCTCCGCTTCATATCACCTCTTCCGACTCGCTGGCCTTGCCGCAAAAGCAACCTGGAATATGTCACCCCGATTAGAGCGAGGAGTTTGGGGTTATGGGTGCGGGCTACGATGGAGGAATCCCGCACCAGATTCCTCGTCGCTTCGCTCATCGGTTGACAGTTTCAAGGCAAAGCCCGGCACGCTGGCTCTGGGCCGAAGTGTGACCGATTTTACGGCGGGGTTCGACCGCTGTCAACCGGCAAAAAGTCCCCGCCTGCGGAGGCCTCGTTTGGACGGTTTTGTTCCGCGGTGACATCCATCCGGACCGGTCGCCTAGGCGGAAAAGCCCGAGATTCAGATCGGGCAGGGATGAATCGGTGATGTTGCCTTGTAGTAGAGTTCCTATCCCACTATAATTCATGGTGTGCCTAATATATCGATGAAACTCCTCCTTATTGGGTTCAGTGTCCTGCTGCTGGCGGCCTGTGGCGGTGCGGCGGCAACGGCAACCACGGTTCCACCTCCAACGGCGACGCCTACCCCCACCCTCGCGCCCACTGCGACCCCCGCGCCCACGCCGGCGCCCACCAACACCCCGGTTCCGCCGCCCACCGAAACGCCTACCCTGACCGACTCGGTGCCGGTGGAATTTGCCGACCTGGCCGCCTGCTTGGAAGATCGGCTGGGCTCCGTCGTGGCACGGGAGCTGGTTTCGGGATCGAGGAGGGAGACGGCTGAGGAAGAGGCGGTGCTGGTGGACTGTCTCGCCGCAGTCACCGCGGGCATCGAGGCGGAGGCCATCACCGCGCCCGTCGTTTCCTGTCTGGAAGAGGGACTGGGCGCCGGGGTGGTCGAGGCTGTCGGCGCGGGAGCCAGGGTGTTGGACGCGGACGAGGAGGCGATCCTGGTGGAATGCCTGCTGGTGTCGGCTCTGGATTCCCAATGGGAAGAGATCGTCGTCACCACCGAGTCATGTTTGGAAGAACGCCTGGGTCTCGATTTGGCCGCGGTGGTCGCCTCCGGGGCGGTGCACTTGAATGAGGCGGAAGAGCAGGCGCTGGGGGACTGTCTCTTGGTGGCTGCTTTGGACACCTCCGATGAAACCGCCAGTGATAGTCTCATCGACTGCCTGGCTGAAGGGTTAGGGGCCGATATTGCCGCGTTGGTCGCCTCCGGAGCGGTGCCGTTGACCGAGGCGCAGCAGGCGTTAATGGGGGAGTGCCTTTTGGGTTCGGCCCTGAGTCCCTCTACGGAGACCGGTACCCAGAGCTTGACCGCCTGTCTGGAAGAGCGGCTGGGAGCCGATATCGCCGCGGTGGTTGCCTCGGGAGCGATACCATTGACCGAAGCCGAGGAAGCGGTGATGGGGGAGTGCCTTTTGGGATCGGCCTTTGATGACGATACTTCGTCGGATACTGTTTCGGACGGTGTGCTTGCCTGTTTGGAGAAAGAGTTGGGGACCGACATAGCTGCCGTAGTTGCTTCCGGAGCTATACCCCTGACCGATTCAGAGCAGGGGGTGATGGGCGACTGCCTGCTCGCTGAGGCTCTGGGCGGCTCGCCATGACGCCTTGGCGCAACCATTCTCGGAGCGGACGAGCCGGCAGGGGCTCCGGCACCGCCTGATCCGCCGGTGACCGGCCGCGCCGGCCCCGGCTAATCCAATTCCGTCCTACCTCCCGAAGACCTCCTTCCAATCCTCATCGGTTACCTCCAGGCCCTTGACCAACAAGTGGTTTACATCGCCGAGCCGCTTGATCCCTGCCGCCAGGCTGCCCTCGATGCTGGCCAAGCGGGCGATAACCCCGGCTGGTTCCATTTCTTTGACCGTGAGAAAGTCATGGATCACGGCTTGGACCGCCTTTTCCTTGTCGGTGAGAACCAACGCTGGCGCCGCGGCCGCCGTCTGTCCGCCGAACGCCTGTGGGGCTGAGGTGGGCTGGCTCGAAGAACTGCCGCCGCTGCTGCTGCTGCTGCTACTACTACTACTGCTGCTGCTGCTGCTGCTGCTGCTGCTGGGGACGGCGGCAGTTGTGCCCTGGCCGCCCTGATCGTCGTTGTCTCCAGGCTGATTGGTATTTACTTGGCCCGGCTGTGCTCCCGCGGTTGGCTGCCCGCCGGTCCTGCCGCGGCCCGATCCCCGGGTCCCTTGTCCGGACCGGGACTGTGCGGCCTGGGCGATGGCGCTCTGCCGGTCGGCCCCACCTCGCCTCTCACCCGAGGCGCGCTGGCGGCTAAAGCACTCCTGGCCAAGGAGCCGCTTCTCATCGTCGGTTAGGTCCGCGAGGTTCGTAGGCATGCGTCCCAGAACGCTTAATATGCACTGCCGGGTAGCCTCGTTCATTCCGGTGGAGACCGATGTCGCCCGGCCACCCCGGCTTCCCTGGCCTCTCCTCTCGTTTGCCTGACTGTCGCCGAAGCACTCCCGGCCGACTCGCTGCTTGTCCTCCTCGGACAGGGCGTCGGGGCTGTCCGGCAGTTCACCGAGGATATCAATTATGCACTGGCGGGTTTCCGCGTCCAGGTCGTCGACACCATCGGGCTTGTCGCCGCGGTCGTCGCCGAAGCACTCCCGGCCGACCCGCCGCTTCTCATCATTGGTCATATCATCGGGGCCCGATGGCATGCGGCCCAGCGTATCGACGACGCACTGCAATGTGGCGTCGTCCAGGTCGTCGGGGCCGCCGCCGCTGAAGCACGCGCGGCCCACCAGCCGCCTCTCGTCGTCGGTTATATCATCGGGGCCTGTGGGCATCCGGCCGATGGTATCGATGATGCATTGCATCTCTTCGTCGCTCGGACCGTCCCCTTCGCCACCACCGCCCGGACCGCCTCGTCCGGCGAAGCACTCCCGGCCGACCAGCCGCTTCTCGTCTTCGGTCATGTCGTCGGGGCCCGTGGGCATCCGGCCTATGGCGTCGACGATGCACTGCACCTCTTCGTCGTCCGGCCCCCCTTGTCCACGGTCACCGCCGGGTCCGCCGCCGCCGAAGCACTCCCGTCCCAGCAGGCGCTTCTCATCTTCGTTCAAGTCGTCGGAGCCAGAAGGCATGCGGCCGATGGTATCGAGGACGCATTGCGAAGTTGCTTCGTCCAGGTCGCCGGGTCCACCGGGTCCACCGGATCCGCCGGGGCCGCCAGGGCCGCCACGCCCGCCGCCACCGTAGCACGTCCGGCCAACCAGCCGCTTGTCGTCTTCGGTGAAGTCGTCGGGGCCCGTGGGCACGCGGCCCAGCGTGTCGACGATGCACTGCCTGGTGGCGTCGTCGGAGCCATTCGGTCCCCGGGATCCGCGTTGCTCGCCTCGAGGCCCGCCCCTGTCGCTGAAGCAAGCCTGGCCGACGCGCCGCTTCTCTTCTTCAGTGAAATCGTTGGGACCCGTGGGCATGCGGCCCAGCACTTCGAGAATGCATTGGGTGCCGGCTTCGTCCGGTCTGCCCGCCCCGCCCTGGCCACGGGGTCCGCCGCGCCCGGCGCTGAAACACGTCTGGGCGATGCGGCGCTTCTCGTCGTCGCTTATGTCATTGAGACTCGAGGGCACCCGGCCCAGCACTTCCAGGATGCATTTGGTGCCGCCCCCGTCCTGATCGCTTCGGGCGCCGGCCAAACTGTTGAAGCCACCACCACCGGCGGTGCCAAAGCACGTCTGGGCGACCTGCCGCTTTTCATCGTCGGTGAAGTCATCGGGGCTTGCCGGAACGCGGCCCAGCACCCGGATGATGCACTGGCTGGACTGACCGTCCGGCGGTCCCGCGCTGGCCGCCGCCGAAGCACTTCTCGGCTATGCCCCGCTTTTCCTCATCGGTCAAATCCTGGAGGTTTGAAGGCACCCGGCCCAAAATGCCCAGGATGCATCGGAGGGCGTCCTGGTCCAGATCGCCGATGTTGCCCCCTGAGCCCGCTTGCGAATCGCGGGATTCTCCCTCGCCGGCTTCTTGGGCGAAGGCGGCAGGCGCGCCGCCCCACCAGAGCAGCAGAACAAGCAGGCTCAAAAAACCAATAATCCCAACGGGCAACAATCTCCCTTTGCTCGGCATGAGGTGCCATCTTCCGGTCTTCATCTTGCCCCCCTTGCTGTCTGTCGCCGGGGTTCGTGATGCCTCGCTTCCAGACGGTCACGATACTATTTGCATGGTACGCCCGGCCTGGAAGTACCTTCCGTGATCCGGGTCACATTCTGTGCGTGAGATTGGCTGCGTTTTACCCTACTCTATCTTAGAATGGCGAGACCTTAACTTAAACGGTGCCGCCAAGTTCGAATCCCCGGTCTGCCCACACCTTGTGTAACCGGGCATATAGGTGAGGGCTAGAGTGGGCTCCCTAGCAAGGAGCATTTCATCGGCTATAGTATACGCCGTTCCCTCCCCACGATCGTCTTTCCGGCGCAAACACGTATCCCGAGAAGCATCGACTGGATCGCAGCCTTCGCCGGAATGACGGATCGGGTGTGAAGCCACCTGCGGGACGGTACGGTAGGAGCGCCCGGGCGAGGCTTGACGCTGGGGATGGCAGGCTGTAGGCTGCCTTTACCCTGCGCCCGGTTTAGGCAGGGGCACCGGGCCTGTGACGGTCTTCAGTCGTGTTCTCCGCCGCGCCTGCGAATAGAATGCTACAGAGCCCCTTAGGCAGAGTGAAACCGGCTACAATGCCACCGGGTTTCTGCATCTCGGCGGCCAAACAGGAGCAAGGCAAATGAAAGCAGCGGTGTTGTACGAAAAGCAGAAGCCCCTGATTGTCGAAGAGCTGACCCTGGAGGGGCCCCACCAACGGGAAGTACTCGTGAAGCTGGCCGCCAGCGGGGTGTGCCACAGCGACCTGCACTATATCAAAGGAGACCGGCCGCACCTCGTGCCGACGGTTCTGGGCCACGAAGGAGCGGGCACGGTCGAGGAGGTCGGACCCGGCGTCACCTACGCTAAGCCGGGCGACCACGTGGTGCTCTCGTTCGTTCCCACCTGTGGCCGGTGCTCCTATTGTCTTGATGGCAGGCATAACCTGTGCAACGCCCGGGGTGAACTTCGGGGAGGAACTTTGCTGGACGGAACCGGCAGACTGCGCCTGGGGCAGCAGGAGATCTACCACCACAACGGCCTGTCCACTTTCGCGGAGTATGCCGTGGTTCCTGAAGACAACCTGGTGCTGGTGCGCGATGACGCGCCGCTGGACAAGCTGGTCCTCATCGGCTGCGGCGTGTCGACAGGCGTGGGCGCGGCTATCCACACGGCCAAGGTCCGGCCGGGAAGCAAGGTGGTGGTAATCGGCGCCGGAGGGGTCGGCCTCAACGTGATCCAGGGGGCGGCATTGGCCGGCGCGGAGATGATCATCGCCGTGGACATCCACGGCCCAAAGCTGGAACTCTCCCTGGAGTTCGGCGCCACCCATCTCATCAATGCCGCCACCGACGACGTGACGGACCGGGTCCGCGATATCACCAACGGCGAGATGGTGGACTACGCCTTCGAGGTGATCGGAACTGCCGGGACGGTCGGCCAGGCCCTGCACTCCACCCGAAAGGGGGGAGTGACGGTGGTCGTTGGGAATCCCCCCTCCGGGACCCAGTTCACCGTGGACCCGGACTTTCTGCACATGGACCGGGTGCTCATGGGCTGCACCTACGGGTCGTGCTACCCCCGGGCCGACATCCCCAGGTTCGTTGACTTGTACCTGGCCGGCAAGCTGAAACTGGACGAGCTTATATCCCGCACCTTCACTTTGGAGGAGATCAACACCGCCTTCGATCTTCTGGACCGGGGCGAGTTGGCCCGCAGCATCATCCGGTACGGGTAGGCGGGACCTGGGTGTTGCGCTCCTTTCGATGCGCCTGATCCCTGAGAAAGCCGGAACAATACTCCTAGGAGGGTAGTTGCCTGCGGGTCCGAACCACGGCTTACTCGGGCGTCGCCAGTTGGGCGTGAGGGCTTTCGCCCAGAAGAGCGCATCCCGCCGCCCATCAGGCACCCGGTAGCTGTGAAGACGACATTGACACCAAGTAGGCTATTGATTAGACTCCGCGTTATCGACGGTGTGGACTAATCCAGGTGGTCCCAAGTGAGAACGAAGAATACGGGAAAGGTGTTTTGATGCTTTCCTGCGCACGCGCATCGGTGGCCCCTGGCGTCGTGGCCGGGCTGCTAACTTTGGGAGTTTTGGCCCTTTGGTGGGCCCACGTTTCACCCGCTTCCGCCCAGAGCCCGCCGATCTAGGAGATCCGAGAGTGCATCATCAAGGTCTTGGGGCACTTGCCGGCAAACCTCCAGGAGTTGACGAACGAGCAGCGAAGGGCTGTTGAGCGAGACTGTCCGAGGGCAAGGGGCCGCCTGAGCGAGGTGCTCCGGGGACCGCTGCCGCCGGGGGATCAACTGCAACCCCAGCGCGACGGACAGCAGCCGCGCCCGGTGGCTGACGGCGCGTCCGATGAGGAGTTGCTGGAGTGCGTCCGAAAGGTCTTAGGGAAATTGCCCGCAAATCTCGCTGAGGTGACGGAAGAGCAACGGAGGCTCGTTGTTCGTTCCTGCCCGGAAATTAGGGAGCGGCTGGCGGAGGTGCTCAGAAAGCAGCCGCTTCGCCCCACGGACCAGCAGCAGCCTTCGCTCATCGATAAGCAGCCTGCCCCGGTGGCCGACGGTGCATCCGGTGTATCCGATGAAACATTGAAGGAGTGCATCCGAAAGGCATTGGGGAAATTGCCCGCAAACCTTGGTGAGGTTACGGAGGAGCAGAGGAGGCTGATCGTCCGTTCCTGCCCGGAGGTGAGGGAACGCCTGGAGGAGGTGCTTGGGAAGCAGCAGCAGCTCCCCACGGACCAGCAGGAACAACCTCAGCCCAGCGATCAGCAGCCGGCCCCGGTGGCGGCCGACGTGTCAAAGCAGGCGTTACGGGAGTGCATCCGGAAGGCCTTAGGGTATTTGCCTGAAGGCACCCAAGAGATGACGAACGGCCAGCGGAGGATAGCCGAACAAGCGTACCCGGAAGTGCGGGGACGCCTGGGCGAATTGCTGGTGCCTCGGACGGATGCCGCGACTCAGCAATGTATTCAAAACATCCTACGGCGGGTGCCGGGGAGGGCGGAGGAGGTGAACGACCAGGAGCGGAGACAGATTCAGGAGTCTTGCTTCTCCGAGGTATCCGGTGTGCCGGGGCAGCCCGTGGTCGCGGGACAACCGCCTCTTGATGGTCAGGGCGCGGCCGGCGCGGGTGGTGGCTTGGCCGCCGACGCCTTCCAGCAGTTGTTGGAGCAACAACTGGCCTTGATGCAAGAGCAGCAGCGCTTGAGCAGGTCCGCCTCGACCAGGAGCAGGAGCGCTTGGAGCGGGAGAGTCAGGAGCAGACTACGGCAGAGGGGGAGGACCAACCGGCCGACGGCCAACCGAACGATGAGGGACCCCGCCGGGGCTTCTTCACCAACTCCGCCGCCGGCGAGGCCAACGCCGTTGGCAAGATCATGGATCCGAGCACTCTGGCGGTTCTCGGTATCCTGCTCACCCTCGTCGCGACAAGCCTATCTCTGCTGAAGGGGAACTAGAGATGACATCCGTGCCCCGAAGGGCAGTGGCCACTCGTGGCTCCGGGAACCCGTTCCTGACCATGCTGAAGCGGCTGATAGTCAGCGCCTTTATCGCCACACCGTTTTTCGTCGGCGGCGCATACGGTTTCGCCGTTGGCGACTTCCCGCTGTGGGCCTCCTTCGTGAAAGTCCTGGTGGGCGCAGCCCTGATGATCGTCGGCCTTTACATGAGCCTTACGGGCATAGTTCCCTCGCCGCCCCTGATCCCCGGTGAGGAGCAACTGATTACGTGCCATCCGGCGATGAAACCGGCCTACGCCAGAATCTTCCTCAGCATCCCATTCTTCTTGGGCGCTCTTTATCTGTCGGGGTTTACCGAACTCCCCTACGTCTACCCCTTTGTCTTGTTCCTGGTCGGGATGTATAGCTTCTTCAAAGGCGCCATGCGGTACCTTCGCAACCTGCACATCACCTACACCGTGACCGACCGCAGGGTGGTCCACATGTACCGCTTCCTTTGGCTCAACACCAAGGAGATTCCGGTCGGCCGTATCATCTCGATTTCCGAGGCGCGGAGCTTCTTCGAGATTCTCACCCACCGAGGCAGCGTGGTGGTGGCCAGCGGCATCGGCGAACGGCAAGTCATTCGCATCGAGGATATCAACGACCCCGGAACCGTGGCCGAGACTGTCAGGGCGCTTCTGCCGTAATCGTGCTGGGGAGCGAGGTGCCGCTGCGACACCGGGTCTAATGATCCGGCGTTTCGCATCCCAGCGCCTGATCCGTGCCTGACGGGCGAAAAACCGGGCGTAAAGACGGGTTAGGCAGTTAGTCTTGCCGGGCTTTGGCCTTGGGGGTTGAGGGGGCTACTCCAGTATCACGTTGTCGATCAGCCGGGGTATGCCCAACTGCACCGCCACCGATACCATAGCCCGGCAGTTCACCGTGTCCAGCTCCTCCAGCGAATCGGCGCCGGCCACGCTCACATAGTCGATGCGCTCAATGAGGGGCTCGCTTTCCAGGATGCTCCTTACTTCCAGCCGCAGCCGTTCCGCGTCCCGCACCCCTTGTTTCCACAACTGATCGGCGCAATCCAGCGCCCGGTGGATGACCGGGGCCGCTTTTCGCTGCTCGGGAGTCAAGTACACGTTGCGGCTGCTGAGGGCCAGGCCGTCCGCCTCGCGCACCGTGGGGGCGACCACGATTTCCAGTCCCAGAGACAGGTCGCGGGTCAATTGGCGTATCACCACCGACTGCTGGCCGTCTTTCTGGCCGAAGTAGGCACGGTCGGGCCGGACCACGTTGAACAGCTTGGTTACGACGGTGGCGACGCCCCGGAAGTGGCCGGGGCGATGCGCCCCTTCTAGCTTGTCGGCCAGGCCGCCGACATCGACCCAGGTATCGAACCCCGGCGGGTACATCTCCTCCACGCCGGGCATGAAAACCAGGTCGGTGTCTTCCCGGCGGAGCAGGTCCAGGTCGCGGTCCAGGTCCCTTGGGTAGCTTGACAGGTCTTCCTGGGCCCCGAATTGGGCGGGATTCACGAAGATGCTGACCGCCAGAGTGCTGTTTTCCCGGCGCGCCCGCTTCACCAGGGCCAGGTGTCCTTCATGAAGCGCGCCCATCGTCGGGACCAGGCCCAGGGGCCGGGGAGATTCCCGGCAGGCCCGGGCCATTTCGTCGCCGGTCTCTAGCAGGCGCATTTCGCCGCCCGCGCCCTCACGCCTGGATCATTGGACAACGGTCAGCTCATCCAGGACCGCTTCATCCATGGTGAAGCTATGCTCCTCGGCAGGGAAGGTGCCGTCTTTTACTTCCTGGACGTATTGGGTAAATGCCTCACGAATCGTGTCCCCCAGGTGGGCGAACTGCTTGGTGTGCTTGGGCACGAAGTCGGTGAACAACCCCAGCATGTCGTGGAGCACCTGTACCTGGCCGTCACAGCCGACGCCGGCGCCGATCCCAATGGTAGGAATGGTCAGCCGTTGCGATATGAAGCGCGCCAGCGAGGCCGGGACCAGCTCCAGCACGACGGCGTAGGCTCCGGCCTGCTCCACGGCCTGGGCGTCTCTGAGCAGCTGTACCGCCTCCCGGCGATTGCGGCCCTGTACCCGGTAACCCCCGAAGCCGTGTACCGATTGGGGGGTGAGGCCGATATGCCCCATCACCGGTATTCCGGCATCCACGACGCGGCGGATCGTCTCGGCCACCTTTTCGCCGCCCTCCAGCTTGATGGAGTGGGCGCCGCCCTCCTGCACCAGCCTGGCGGCGTTGGTCAGGGCCTGAGATGTGTCTATCTGATAGGACATGAAGGGCAGGTCGCCCAGAATCAAGGAACGTTTGACGCCCCGGGCCACGGCCTTGGTATGGTGCACCATGTCGTCCATGGTCACCGGAATCGTGGAATCGTGGCCCAGCATCACCATGCCCAGGCTGTCACCCACTAGCAGAATGGGGATTCCGGCCTCATCGGCCAGCCTGGCGCTGGTGTAATCGTAGGCCGTGACCATGGGTATCTTCTCGCCCTTGGCCTTCATTTCCGCGATGTGCCGGATAGTTACGCGCCGCATTGTGTTCACCTCCCGTCGATCATCAGGCTTCTGGGGGCAGTCTCGCCCGGCTCCTGGGTTGAAGCGCCGCTCATTCGGCGCCGGAGTAGTGATCGATCAGCTCCTGCATCGCAAGTAGCTGTCCGGGGCCCACGCCGCGTTGCGCCACCAGAGGCAGCGAAGCGCGAATCAGAGCACCGTAGAGGGGCACCACGTGAGGCAGCCTCTGGTAAAGGGCCTCGAGGTGGCCGCGAATGGTGGAGACATCGCCGCGGACCGTGGGACCGGTGAGGCTGGCGGCCACCCCCTGGCGCGCCACGTTCTCCACGGTTCCTTTGGTGAGGGGATACAGAGACTCGATGGCCTGCTCCGCGGAGAAGCCCATGGCCTGCCAGATGTCGACGGCGGCTTGCATCACGGCCGCCAGCAGAGGGCAGGCCAGGACCGCGGCCGCGTGGTAGAGGGGACGGTCGGCATCGGAGATCGAAACGTGGCGCCCGCCCAACTCCGAGGCCATCTCTTGCAGAAAGCCGGCCAGCGAGCCCTCCCCGGATACCGCGAAGGTGACGCCGGATAATCTGGCGGCGGCTTCCTCCGGCTCGTTGAGTCCGGCGAAGGTCTGGAGGGGGTGCAAGGCTCCGGTGAGCGAGCCTTGCCGGGACGCGGGCCCCAGGACCTCGGTTGACGCCACCCCAGAGCAGTGGACCACCCACTGGCCGGGTCGCCACGTGACATCGGTAGCCACCTGGCCGATGCTCGAGTCAGGGGTGGTGATGAAGACCAGGCCGGCCGCGTCCGACAGTTCCTGCGCCGTGTCGAATACTCGACAGCCGGGGAGCCTGCCAGCCAGCCACTCGGCGGAGCTTTTGCTCCGGCTGTGGGCCGCGGCCACCCGGTAGCCGCGGGAGGCCAGCGCCAGGGCCAGTCCCTTGCCCAGGATACCCACGCCGATGAACCCGATGGCCGGGTTGCGCTCATCCATGGGTCACCTCCGACACCGAGGGGACCCCGCCCAGCCCAGTTGCCGTCTCGAGGGCGCGCAGCACCGCCCGAGCCGTTACTTCGACGACCGCCGCTCCCAGCACGGTGAGGTCCACCGGGGAAGGGAACCGGCCTGTGGCCAGCGCGAACATGGTATCGCCGTCCCGGATGGTGTGGCAGGGGCGGATGGTGAGGGCCAGGCCGTCGTGGCTGAGCGAGGCCAGATAGTTGGCCTCTTCCCGGGTCACCGGGGCGTCGGTCGCCACCACGCCGATCGTGGTGTTGGTCAAGGGTGGGGCCTCGCGGCCGGTTCTTTCTTGCAACACCAGGGCCATGGTGTCGTCGAATCCGCCGTTCCGGTTGCGAGGTCCCGCGATCACGCGGCCCGACCGGTGGTCGGAGACGCCGCCGTAGGCGTTGACCGCCACCGCCGCCGCCACCACCGCGCCGCCGGGCAGCTTCAAGCTGGCGGAACCGATCCCGGATTTGACGGCATCGGCCAGGCCTCGGGCCTTGGCAACAGTCGCGCCGGTGCCGGCGCCGACGCTGCCTTCCTCCATGGGGCCGCTCCCGGCGGCCAGGCAAGCGGCGCGCCCCTCGGCCAATCCGGGACGGACCTCGGACGTTATCAGGCCCAGGTCGAACAGAATGGCTGAAGACACGATGGGGATGATGGTGGGGCCGACTTTGACCCCGATGCCCTGCTCGGCCAGATAGCCGGCCACTCCGGAGGCGGCGTCCAACCCGAAGGCGCTGCCGCCGCTGAGAACCAGGCCGTGCACGCTGTCGATCCGGTGCATCGGCCGCAGCAGGTCCGTCTCCCGGGTGCCCGGTGAGCCGCCCCGCACGTCGACGCCGCCCACGGCGCCTTCGCGGCAGATGATCACGGTGCAGCCCGTGGCGTTGACGAGGTCGGTGTAGTGCCCAGCTTCCAGCCCGGCGACGGCGGTTATCGTCGGGTTCAACCGGCCCTCCGCGAGACTCCTGGGAGGTGCGGGCCGCGGGCAAAAGAAAAGCCCCGACGCAACGGGGCGTAGCTAATTGACCTTAGTTTGTTGCCGGCCGTCTCGGTCCACATTAGATCCCAGCGGCCCACCCGATCGTCAATCAGGGAGGGGTCCATGAAGGCTCATCCCCACTCAGGGTGGATGGCACCCCCATTGTATGCACCCCGGATAGGCGTGTCAAGCTAGGTACTACTGTCAAGCTTGACATAAACAATACCCATATTCGAAGGACGGGCCGCTTGGATAAACACTTCTCGGCAAATCGTGGGACCGAGTTTGACCATTGTCACCGTGAGCCTGGCGGAGCCGGCGGCGGGAAACCTGTGCTGAAAGGGAATCTCGGCGTAACAATGAAATTGCTCCGAAAGTGTCATGCTGAGCCAGCCGCAGCGGCGAAGTATCTGGGGTGGGGCTTCTCCGCCACCTCCCCAGATACTTCGTCCTTCCCGCGAAGGACTCGGGATGACAGGGCGGTGCCCATTTTCGTGGGCCGCGGTGCCCCGACTGAACCGAGGAGTGACAATTTGCCGGTTTAAGTTGACTGGGCAGCTAGCTGGCCGGGCCGGCCGGCTTCCGGGATAAGGGGACCAAAATCACAATGAGGGCTGCCACCGCCGTTAGCGCGCCGGAATAGTAGTAAACAGACCCGTATCCCCCAAAGTGGTCTATGATGACCGTGGCGATGAAGGGAGTGACGCCACCGAGTGCCCCGTTGATGCCGAAGATCAAGCCCGTCACCGTGGCCTCCGTCCCCTTTCCAGTCACGTCCAGGACGGCGGCCAAGAGGATCTGGTGCAGGGCGAAGCTGAAGAGGCCCAGACCCGCCAGGACCACCGGCAGCAGGAAGGTGTCCCCGGCGCCGACCACCAGGAACGCCAGGATCGCGGCGCAGGCCGTGCCGGGCGCCAGGACCTGTTTTCGCCCGAACTTGTCGGACAGTACCCCCAGCACCGGCGCCGAAACTATCCCCATTCCGGTGAGCAGGGCGAAATGCACCCCGGCGTTGAAGTGTCCCATTCCCAGTTCTTCTTCCAGGTAGAAAGGGGTCCAGTTGAACAACGCGTTGAGGCCCACGCCCCGGAACGCGGCTGCCAGCACGAGCCATAGAATAACGGGGTTTCTGAGCAATTCCTTGCTCTGGTGGAACTGTGCGCCCAGCCCCTTCCCTTGAGACCCGCCACCGCCTTTGCCGAGGTCTTTCAGGGACCACCAGGTGAAGACTGCCACCAGTAGGGCCGGGGTGGTGTAAACGAAGAGCACGTTTCGCCAAAAGAACAGCTCCAAAAGCCCGCCGGCCAGCAGCGGGCCCAGAACGTTGCCCGCGTTCGCCCCCAGCCCGTGCATGGATATGGCGAAGCCCCTGCGGTCCGGGAACCGTTGGGACAGGGCTGCCGTGGCAGGCAAATGCCAGAGCGCCCCCGGCACTGTGGTCAGGATCACGGCTACGATCAACAGGGGATAGCTGTATGCCGCTCCCAACGCCGCGAAGGCGATGGCGGACCAGAGCATGCAGCAGGTCAAGATCAAGCCCCACTGGCTCCGCAGCATGTCCACGAAGATTCCGCCACCCAGGTTTACCACGCCGAACCCGGCCTGGCGGATACCTAGAAGGCTGGCCACCTGCAGGTTGCTGAGCCCCATCGTGGAGGTAATTGTCGGCGTGAAGACCGGGAAACCGTGGTCGTAAAGGTGCTGAACGGCGTGGCCGAATGTCAGGCTGCTCAGCACGAATCCTCGAGTCTGCTTCACCTCTGCCGGGGCAGGTATAGCCTCTTCCACCAACGTTGCCTCCTCGCGCACCTGGCTGATTCTATGCTGAAGACGCGGGCCCCGCAAGCCGCCCTCCGGCATTTCACGCCACGCGGACCGTCAAGGGCGGCCCAGATCGTGGAGACGGAGCCGGGGCCCGGAGCCGGACCGAGTCCGTTACGCCCGTGGCGGCGGTATGGTATGCTACCGCGGGACGCCGTCCCGGGCTCTCCGGCCACCCCTCTCCCAAGACCCAGCGGGTGGCCACATCGCCAAGCGAAGGAGGCAAGCGGAAATGTTTCGCATCAACCACATCCACCTCAAGGCCCCCAACCCCAAAGCAACGGCCCAATGGTACGTGGACAAGTTCGGCGCCAATATCTTTGGTGAGGGGAAGGGCCTGGGAGACTCCCAGACGGTGAGGATGGATATAGACGGCACTCACGTCTACGTCACCAGCGCCCCGGCTGGAGAGACGCTGCCCGATGGCACCTCCGAGTCTCATTACGGGTTGGAGCATTTCGGTTTCGATACCGACGACATCGAAGGCGCGATGGCCCGGCTCCAGGCCCAAGGGGTCAAGGTGTTGCTGCCCATTACTCCGGGTGCTTCCGGCAACAAGATCTCCTACATCGAAGGGCCGGACAACGTTCGTATAGAGTTGGTGCAGCCCAGCCCCTAGCAGCTAGGCGTCAGAGAGCCCCGGCTGGTGTAGACGAAGAAGCCGGGGCATGAAGCCAATTCCCGGGGGCGTCGCCGACGGCTTGCGCCCGCTGGACCACCATGTTGGTCAACTCCGGTGCCATCTCAGGGTTAACCTGCGCCCGGCCACCTCGTGCCTGAGCCTGGTTGGCCCGGAGTTGCTTTAGTGAGTCACCATTCGAAAAGGGGGACCGTCGCATATGGGTTACGCTGGACTTAGTTTGGAAGGGCGGGTCGCCCTGGTAACCGGCTCGGCGCATGGTATCGGCAGCGCCTTGGCCGTCGGGCTGGCCGAAGCCGGGGCGGAGGTCGCGGTCTCCGACATACCGGACCGGCTGGCCGAAGCCAAGACCGTGGCGGAGCAAATCGAAGGGTTGGGCCGCCGTAGCGGCGCCTACCCCCTGGACGTGCTGGACCTGGCCGGGGTGCGGACCGCCATCCAGCAGGTTGTGAACGACTTCGGCCGGCTGGACGTGCTGGTCAACAACGCCGGCATCCGCATCCACAAGCCGGCGCTGGAGGTGACGGAGGAAGAGTGGGACGCCGTCATCGACATCAACCTGAAAGGTGTCTTCTTCTGCGCTCAGGCGGCCGCCCGTTTCATGATCGACCAGGGTGGCGGCCGCATCGTCAACATCGCCTCCCAGCTTGCCATCGTCGCCAGGGAAGACCGGGTTGCCTACTGCGCCAGCAAAGCTGGGGTGGCGAACATGACCCGGGCCCTGGCCCTGGAGTGGATGAAGTACGGCATCACGGTCAACGCCATCGGCCCGGGGCCTACCAACACACCCGGATCGCGGGCCGCCAACCCCCTCGCGTCCCAGGAAGACCGGGAGGGTCTGGGCCCCCAATCACCCCTGGGCCGGCGCATGGACCCGAAGGAACTGGTGGGAGCAACGGTCTATCTGGCCAGCCCGTCGGCGAGTTCCACCACGGGCCATCTGCTGATTGTAGACGGTGGCTGGACCGCGCTTTAGTTTAGCGATCAGCTCTCAGCCGTTGGCTATCCGCGACCGGTTGCCAACCCGAGTCGCTGCTGAAAGCTGATCGCTGATAGCTTTAACCATGGAGGCTCCCGTGAAGTTCGGCATCATGCTGCCCCATTACCGGCAAGTAGCGTCCGCCGACGCCATTGCCCGCGTGGCCAAGGAGGCGGAACGCCTGGGCTATGACACCATCTGGGTCTGCGATCACATCGTCATCCCCAATGAAGAAGTGAACCGCTTTGGCGCGGAGTTCTACGACCCCTTCTCCGTGCTGGCCTACGTATCGGCCTGTACCAGCGAGGTCGGCCTGGGCTCCAGCGTGTTCATTCTGCCCTACCGCAACCCGATTCAGGTTGCGAAGACCCTGTCAACGATCGACACCCTGTCCCACGGCAGGCTCATCGTCGGCGTAGGGGTGGGCGCCCTCACGGCCGAGTTCGTGAACATCAACGCGCCCTATGAGGATCGAGGTGACTATAGCGACGAGGCCCTTCGCATCTTCCAGGAGCTGTGGACCAACGCCGATCCCCAGTTCCAGGGAAAGTACTACCGGTTCTCCGGCATCCAGTTCTACCCCAAGCCGGTGCAACGGCCCAGGCCGCCCATGTGGATTGGCGGGAACACCCGCCGGGCCCTGCGGCGGGTGGTGGAGTTCGGCGACGTGTGGCACCCCACCAGGGCCAGCCCCGAGATGCTGAACGAAATGATGCCCCGTCTCCGGATGCTGGCGGAACGGGCGGGCCGGGACCCCGGGAAGATTGGGATCGCCGTGCGGCAGCCCATGAAGATCGTTTCGGACCCGTCCCAGTCCCTCGATTCGTGGCTGCTGGTAGGCACCACGGAACAGGTCATCGACGGTGTCGGAAAGTTTGCCGAGGCGGGAGTAGGCCACTTCGTCCTGGACACGTTCTACAGCATACCGGAGCTGTGGGGCGAGAACGTGGAGACCATGCTGGAGACCATGGAGCGCTTCGCCACCACGGTGATGCCCCACTTCGCCGAGGGCTAGCCGCCGGCCGTAGGGTGAGCGCGACGGGCCCAACTCAGGAGGCTGGAATGGGTAAGTTCGACGGCAAGGTGGCCGTGATAACCGGCGCCGGCCGCATGCGGGGCATCGGCCACGGCGCGGCCCTTGCCTTTGCCAGGGAGGGGGCCCACGTGACCATAACCGGCACCGGGCGGGACCCCCGGAGCTTCCCCCCCGATGAGCAGGCCGCCGGCTGGAAGGACATCGAAAGCGTGGCTCAGGAGATCCGGGACCTGGGCCACGGCGCCCTGCCCCTCGTGGCCGACGTCACCAATGCCGGCCAGGTTCAGGCCATGGTCGACCGCACCTTGGCCGAGTTCGGGCGCATCGACTTCCTGGTCAACAACGCGAGCGCACCCCGTCTGGGGGCCTCGGCGCCCCTTGTGGATCTGTCTGTGGAGGCCTGGCGGAAGGAAATCGACGTCAAGGTCACCGGAACCTTCCTGTGCACCCAGGCGGTGGCTCAGGTCTTGATACGCCAGGGCCATGGTGGCAGCATAGTGAACCTGGGTTCCATTGTGACCAGGATCGGTAGGGCCAACGATGTGGCCTATGCCACCGCCTGCGGCGCGATAGACACCTTCACCCAGAGGGCCGGCAAGGCCCTGGCTCCCCACGGAATAAGAGTCAACGCGGTGAATCCTGGGACCACCGACACCGCCCGCAACGACTCCCAGTATGGGTATCCCAGGACCCAGGCGTGGACGGACCGCATGGAAACCGTCCCCCTGGGCCGGGTCGCCCGGCCGGAAGAGGTCGGAGATTTCGTTGCTTGGCTCTGCGGCAAAGAGGCCGAGTTCATTGTGGGTCAGTGCATCTACATTGACGGGGGCCTGACTGCCTGAAGGGATCAGACCGTGGTTTGCTGCCGTGCCAAGCCGGGCGCCGGTCGGGTGTCTCGCACCTGGTTTGATAGCCGGTCCGTCATTCCGGCCTTCGCCGGACTGACGAGTGAGGGGACAAGATGACGCTCTCGCCTAGGTAGGGCTACTTACAAGCCAGCGTGCCGGAGTCGGGCCTTACCACCCCTCAGCTCTAGCCGGGATCTGCCGGGACCGGCCAGCTTCCGAGCGGCGCTCGACTAGGGGGAGGCAAAACCAGACTCGCCAAGGGGGATGACATGGGCAAAATGGAAGGGCTTGTGGCTATCGTCACCGGGGCCAGCCGCGGCCTGGGCCGGGCCATCGCCAAGGAGTACGCCCGGGAGGGGGCTAAGGTGGCCGTTTGCGCTCGGCCCCAGTCTCCCACGGGGCTGGCGGGGAACGTCGAGGAGACCGCCGGGGACATCCAGGCCGCCGGGGGAGAGGCCTTTGCCGTGGCCTGTGACGTGGCGGATGAAGCGCAAGTCTCGGAGATGGTCCGGCAAGTGCTCGACCGGTACGGCCGGATCGACGTGCTGGTGAACAACGCCGGGGTCATGGTGCTGGGCGAGAGCATCCTGGAGATAAGCCCGGCCCAGTGGGACCTGTCCGTCGCAGTCAACATGCGGGGGCCGTACCTGACCTGCCGCGCCGTTCTGCCGGCGATGAGGAGCCAGGGCCGGGGCAGCATCGTCAACATCGGCTCCCGGATGGGTAGCGACCATACCCGGGGTGGAGGCGTGCTCTACAGCGCCAGCAAGGCGGGCCTGCACATGTTCAGCCTGACCCTGGCCGAAGAGGTGCGCGAGTACAACATCGCGGTCAACATCCTCAGTCCCGGCTCTTTGAAGAGCGAGGGCTCGGCGGCCATTCCCTGGACCCAGTGGGACTGGGCCGTGCGTGACCTGCCCGAGGTGGTGGGCCCCAGCGCCGTATACCTGGCGCTGCAGGACGCCCAATTGTTTACTGGAAACCTGGTCTCGCGCGCCGAGTTTGGCAAGACCTGGGGGCTTTAGAAGCCGGCGAAGCGGCGCCACCTTGACGCCGGGTCCGATTTCATAGAGTATGGGGTAGACAAATCAGAGCTTAGGCTTGAACGGAGGCTGCAATGCCTGACCTGAACCAGGACGAAATACGGGCGCTGGGCCACGCCGTGGGGCTGGAGATACAGGAGCCGGAGCTTACCGAGGTGATGCACAGCCTCAACGCCCTGCTGGAAGCCCTGGACCAGATCAACCCTCCGGGGCTGGAAAGTGTCGAGCCTCTGCCCATCATCTTGCCCGCCGCCTAAGCTGGTCGGTGGCCCGCCGCCGTGAACCCGCAATCCGTCCCTCACCCTGAGGGGCGGATGTTTTTTCCTTCCGGAGCCGCGAGATGGGCGCCTAGCTCTGGGTAAGCTCTCGCACCGCCTCCATGAACGCGGGCACCACCTGGTTCCAGTCCCCCACCACGCCGTAGCGCGACTCCTTGAAGATGTTGGCTTCGGAGTCCTTGTTGATCGCGACGATCACCTTGGACCCAGAGCACCCGGCCATGTGCTGGCTGGCGCCGGAGATGGCAACGGTGATGTAAAGGTCGGGGGTGATGGTCTTGCCGGTGAGGCCCACCTGGTAGGCAACGGGCACCCAGCCCGAGTCCACCGCGGCGCGGGAGGCTCCGACTGCGCCACCCAACAGTTTGGCCAGCTCCTCCAGGGGCTGGAAGCCATCGGGGCCGCCCAAACCGCGGCCGCCGGAAACGACGATTCTGGCGTCTTCGAGTTTGATCCCAGAGGCCTCCTCCTGGACCACTTCCACCACCCGGGTCCGGGCCTGGGAAGCGTCCAACTCCACCGGGAACGAGACCACCTGGCCCTGACGGGAGGAGTCCGGCTCCAGGGGTTCATACACCTTGGGGCGGACTGCGGCGATCTGAGGGGTGTATTCGCAGCTGATGACCGCCACGGCGTTGCCGCCGTAAACCGGGCGGTTGGCCAGCAGCTTCTTGGCTGACACGTCTACCGAGACCTCCAGACAGTCCTGGGCTAGCCCTACGCCCAGGCGGAACGCGAGCCGCGGGGCCAGGTCCCTGCCCTCGTTGGTTCGCCCGATCAGGACGATATTCGGGCTCGATTCCTTGCAGAGGGCCTCGATTGCGGAAAGGTAGTGATCGACGTGGTACTCCGCAAGCAGAGGGTTGGTAACTGTGTAGACTTTATCCGCCCCATGGCTGATGGCCTCCGGGGCGGCCCCTTCCACGCTGGCGCCCAATAGGCCGATGGCCAACTCCTCTCCCAGGTCATCGGCTATCTTGCGGCCCGCCGCCAGCAGTTCCTGAGAGGTTGAACTCAGCGCGCCGCCGGCTATCTCCCCAATTACCAGGACTCCCTTTGCCTCTGCCATGGTCGCCTCCACCAGCGATTTGTGTAAACGGTTTCCTCGAAGGTACCCCTCTCATTCCGCGCCTGCCGGTTGAAGAGCGGGTCTTGTCTAAAGGGCCGGCGTCTGACCGCCGGTCAGAGCAGCTTCGCCTCTCGGAGTTTCAAGGCCAACTGCCGCCCGGCGTCGGCGTCGTTTTCACCCTCGATAATCTCGCAATCCTGGGTGCGTTCCGGCACGAAGAGTTCGTGTAGGGTGACCCTCGACTGCAGTTGGGCGGCCTCGATTCCCAAGTCGGCCACGGCCCAGATGGTCGGCCGCTTGCGGGTGGCTGCCATGATGCCTCGAAGGGTGGGATACCGGGGCTGGCCCAGTTCGTTGCTGACGGTGACCAGGGCGGGCAGTGAAGCCTCCAGCACCTCATAGCCGTCGGGTATAACCCGCTCCGCCACAACCTTCCCGTCGGTCACATCAACCTTTCGGCAAAGGGTGATGCAGGATAGGCCCAGGATTTCCGCGATGCCCAGCGGCACTTGGGCGTTGTCCCAGTCGGACGCTTGCCGGCCGCAGATCACCAGGTCGAATCCCTCCAGCTTGCGGATGGCGGCGGCCAAAACCTGGGCAGTGAAGAAGCTGTCCACGGTATTGGCGAAGGCGTCGTCTTGCAGCAGATAGAGATCGTCGGCGCCCATCGAAAGGGGCTTTTTCATCACGTCCAGGGCGAAGGAAGTTCCGGAGGAGATCACGGTGATGGTTACATCCTGGGCATCCTTGATGCGCAGCGCGGCCTCCACGGCGTTCTCGTCAAATCCGTTCACCACGGGAGGGATGTTCGGGGGAGTAACGACCACCTTCGCCGCCGAATCGACCCGGAAGGCCGCCATGGGCATCTCGGGATCAATGACCTGCTTGGCGAGCACCGCGATTTTCACTGGCATGCCCCTTCCTCCTCTAGGATCAGTCCCTTAAAACCGTGTGAAACATATCACTATGGGCTGTACCGTGTCAACGAACGGGAAACTGCCCCGCCTCGAGGCAAGCGGCAACCGAATTTTCTCATCGGAGTGATATAATTGTACTATATGAGACCACCGCTTGGCCGGTGCGTCGACCATCCCGGCTCGGAAGAATAGCCTGGAGGGCGCTCGAATCATGAACACCGCGAAGACCTTCTTCTTGATGATGGCCTTGACCGGCCTGCTCCTGGTCATCGGGGCCATGCTCGGCGGAGAAGCGGGGATCGTCATCGCACTGGCCTTCGCCCTGGTCATGAACGGGTTCGCGTATTGGTCCAGCGACAAGATCGCTCTCAAGATGGCTCACGCCCACCCGGTGACCGAGCGCGAAGACCCGGAGCTGTACAGCATTGTATCCGAGCAGGCGACGCTGGCTGGCCTGCCTATGCCCAATGTCTACGAGATCGCTTCCGACTCGCCCAACGCTTTCGCCACCGGCCGCAATCCACGGCACGCCACGGTGGCCGTGACGACCGGCATTCGCCGCATCCTGACCCGGGAAGAGTTGGGTGGAGTGCTGGCCCACGAGATGGCCCACGTGGGCAACCGGGATACTCTGATCATGGCGATGGTCGCCACCGTCGCCGGGGCCATCTCCATGCTGGCCTTCATGGCCCAGATTAGCGCCATGTTCGGGGGCATGAGGGGAGGCAGGGGCGGTGGCGGGAACATAATCGGCCTGCTTATCGTAGCCATCGTCATGCCCCTCGCCGCGGGCTTGATACGGGCGGCTATTTCCCGGACCCGGGAGTTCCAGGCGGACGCCACCGCGGGACGCATCTCGGGTAACCCCTACGCGTTGGCCAGCGCCCTGGAGAAGCTGGAGATGGGCAGCCGCGCCCGCCCGATGAAGGTGGCTGAAGGAGCCTCCCACCTGTTCATAGTTAACCCCCTCAGCGGCGCGTCCATGGCCCGGCTGTTTTCAACCCATCCCCCCGTGGTGGAACGGGTGCGCCGGCTGCGGGAGATGCCGCCCAATTACTGATCAGCGGCCAAATTCGCTCCGGCCCCGGCCTCACCGGCCCCGGCTTCAATGGAGGGTCACCGCGAGGACAAAAATGGAAAAAGGGCGGCGCTCCGCTGTGGCGGGCACCGCCATTCAATGTCAATCCTCGTGGGGTTCAGCAAGGCTATTGCCGAGCGCCATTGACAAGGCGATAGCCCTCGTCAGACCGGTTGTGCCGACCCACTCAAACCGATTCCCCTACCGCCAATCCTCTGCTAACCGCGCCTTAACCGCGTCCCGCGGGCCGTTTTCGAAGCGATAACCGGGGATTGACTCCCTAAAGAAACCTGCGCCTCGGTTCGAGCAGGGTCTTCCCGCCAGCGGCGTGATTCAAGCGGCGATTTGTGCTAGAATCGGCCCGGGACGGGAGTCTGCTGCTGCAGCGAATTCTCTCGTCCGGAATAACTGATGGCAGGGATAGCGCCGGCGGGATTATCCTCTAGCCCGCATTCACTGGCGGTCAGGGCCACCCCCGTTGCGGCGGCGAATCCCAGGGGAGTCAAAGGTAGAGATGGGCTGCGCAACTTCGATTATCCGGGCCGTGGCGAGCCTCATTCTGGGAGTCGTCATCTTCTTCGGCTTCATGTTCTGGCTGCTGATGAACAACTTTTCCGACAGACTGTTGGACGCCGAATTCTACAACGACACCATCACCGGAGAGGATACCTACAACCGGATTTACGACGAAGTACTGCTGGACGACGAGCTGAAAGAGACCACCAATGATCTGCTGGGCGACATCCAGGTGGTGACTCACGACGAGATCGTGGGGTTGCTCAAGGCAATCGTCCCGCCCGCCTACGTCCAATCACAGGTTGAGGGCGCCGTCGAGCGGACCGTAGCCTATTTCAACGAGGATGTGGATACCCTTGAGCTGTACGTATCGCTGGGGCCACCTCTGGACAATCTCAAACCGGCCCTATTCCGGTTCATCGACGGGCGGATTGACGCGCTGGATGAAGAAGACCCGGGCGTCCCGGAGTGCAATGCCCAGCGGGTCAGCCAGGTCTCCGGCCGCTTCGAGGCGACGTGGAGCGAGTTGGCCCAAGGGGCGGTGCCCAAAACAATCCCATCGCTAAAGGCCTTCACCGAGATATGCCGGCAGTTGATCTTCGACGCGGCCTTTGACCGGGCTATCGATGGAGTCGCCCTGGACGCGCGGGTCAAGGAAGGCCTGAGGCTCAGCCGGAGCGAGATCCGAGATGAGTTCATCCAGGGTGATACCCGGGGAGTGTTGAAGCAGGCGGCGCGGCCCCTGGCGACGCCGCTGATGGACGACGCCATCGAGGAAATTAGAAAGGAACTGGACGCGAGAGACCGGTTTGACCTGATCCACCGGATAACCGAGTGGAACGACACTGTTTCCGAAGCTGATCTGCGCTCCGACCTCGATGAGGGCCGAACCTGGATGAACCGGGGCCGCAAGTTCGGAAAACCAGTGGCCCTGATCATGGTTATCGGCGGGTCGATCCTCATGGGGTTGGTGTATTTCCCCAGTCTGGCCGGCGGGCTGCGCTGGCCCGGCGTCACCCTGGTCATCACCGGTTTCGTTTTCTTCGTAGTTGGCAGGGTGCTGGCGTCCCGCGTGCCGGACTGGTTGCAGGAGTTGGTTGACCGGGGGGCCGAGGACGTTTCGCAGATTCCGCAGTCAGTTACCGGTCTGGGCGGTGACCTTCTGGTCTCCTTTGGGAAGCAGCTTACGGAGGGTTTCGCCGCTCCTTCACTGACTCTGCTGGTGGTCGGCGGCATTCTTGTGGGATCGTCATTCTTCGTGTTCCTGGTGAAGCCTTTCATCCCCGGCGTCAAGTAGGGGAACAGCCGGCCGTTGACCCCTGGGTCTTACTAAGGGGAGCGCCAGCCTCGGCCGAGGCCCCTCGCCTCGAGATGCGGTGCTGTCCGCGGTGAGCAACTGCCCACCCGCCGCAAGCGACGCGCCACAGGCCCTTTTCGATCAATCAGTCAACGCGGTTCTTGCGGCGCGTCATTCCGAGTAGCGGAGCGACGAGGAACCCAAGCGTAAGAACGGGGTTTCTCGCTCCGCCCGGAACCGTTCAAGCCCCGATTGAAGCGTGGCACCACGGCCCACGAAGATGGGCACAGCCCTGTCATCCCGAGTCCTTCGCGGGAAGGACGAGGGATCTGGGGAGGCGGGGGGGACCCTCACCGCAGATGCTCCGCCGCCGTGGCTGGCTCAGCAGGACACTTTCGGACCAAGTCCCTATGCCGCTTGCGACCGGCACCCCGAAGTTTGAGAATCGTCCGGCGCTTTTCACTTGGACCCCAGTGAAAGATGAAGGAAGAGGGGCGCGTGCCGCTTCGCCATCGGCGGAGCAGCACGCGCCTTAATCTCGTCCCCTGGGGAGGGGCGGCCCCGGAGGGCATTTTCGTGCCAATTACACCCGGCAAAAACCGAGTTGGCTGAGGACTAGAACAGGGCTATCGGGTTAACCGGGGAGCCGGTCACGTTCCGCAAGCGCAATGGCGCCACCGTCAGCATGAACTCGTACCGGTTACGTTGGCGGCAGGCCTCGGCCAACTGCTCCAGGTCGGCGTTGTCGATCAGCCATAACCCCAAGGTGACCAGGCACATCGTGTGCAAGGGGGACCCCACCAAAGGGTAGTCGCTGGGCCGCACGTCGTTCGACGTATCGGTGCCCAGCATGGCCACACCTCGCTCTTTGAACCAAGGAGCACAGGCCACCTGGCAGGCGGTCGCCGGCTCGCTGCCGGGCACCGGCCCTTTCTCCAGCCGCATGCGATAGTTCCCAGTCCGCACCAGCAAGATGTCCCCTTCTTCTACCTGAACGCCGTGCCGCCGCTCCGCCGCTTCCAGGTCCACCGGCTTGACGCTGTCGGTCGGGTCCAGCCAGGGCACTCCCCGCGCCGCCGGGATGTCCAGAAGCACTCCCCGCGTCACGATGCCGTCGGCGGCCGGCTCTATCGAGTGGCTCTGAGCCCCTTCACGGGAGGTGACCAGGCTATGGGGCTTGCCATTGTACATCTTCCCTTCCCAGGAATAGTGGGAAAGGGCGTCCACGTGGGTAATGGTCTGGCCGTGAAAGACCATGCCGATGTACTCGGCCGCGCCGCGGCGGGTCTGGAGGCGCTCCAAGGGGTCGGTGTCGCGGCCTTCGCCGCTGTCCACCATGAACCGCTGCACTGGGTGGGTAACGTCGGGCGCCGAGCCGGTGACGATGGGCCGGGCGCAGCTAACCGCAATCCCGTCGCGAACCAGTCCCGCCGCTTGTTTCCGCTTGTCCGGCCCAATCAAGTTCAAACACCCCAATTGGTCGTCGCCGCCCCAACGCCCCCAATTGCTGAGAGAGGACATCCACTCCAACACCTGGGTTTCGGACGGAATCTCTCCTGCCATCGACGTCTCCTCCTGCTTGAAAAGTCTAGCGAGCTGAAAAGCCCGGTGAAAAGCCCGGCTGAAGTCCGGTTCTGGCCAGGGCCATTGTACGCTGCCGCCTCCGTTTCACCAACCGGCCGGTGCCGGCCTCTTCTCAAATAGAGCCTCGCCTCGGACATACTCCCGGAAACTGGGCCCCTTCGCAGCTGCTCACAGCCGCGCGCCGGCGAAGTGAGGGTGGCCCAGAAGGAACTCAGCGGCCGGCATGGCGCGGCGGCCTTCCACCTGCACGGTGCGCAATCCCAGGATGCCGTCCCCGGTGCCCACTCCCACCGGGGCATCCATCGACCCCAGCAGCGTCACTTGGCCTGGAGGAACCGGCGGAGCGCCCGTCCGAGGCAACGGGGTTACGTCCAGGAGCTTGAGCACCCTGCCCTCCCAGCGAGTGAACAAGCCCGGCCAGGGAGAGTAAGCCCGGCAGCGCCGGTCCAGCGCCAGTGCAGGGAGCGTCCAATCGGCCTGTCCGTCGGTGCGCTCCAGCTTGCGGGTGGCGGTGGCCCTGGAATCATCTTGGGGTTGGGCCTCGATCCGGCCCGCCGCCCAGGGCGCCAGGCACCGGAGCAACAGATCCGCTCCCAGTTGGAATAGGGAGGCGGTCAGTGTCTCGGCGGTCTCCCGGCCGGACAGGGGATACCCTTGCTGGGAGATTATAGGCCCGGTGTCCATCCCCTGGTCCAGCAGCATGAGAGTGACCCCGGTGGAAGCCGCGCCCTCGACGATGGCTGTTGCCACGGGTGAGGGTCCCCGGTACAGCGGCAGCATTGACGGGTGAAGGTTGAGGCAGCCGTGCGCCGGGGTATCCAGGACCTGGGCCGGCAGCAGCTTGCCGTAGGCCGCCGCCACAATCACGTCGGGTTCGAGACCGGCCAACTCTTGCTGCGCCTGCTCCGAGCGCAAATTCGGGGGCTGGAAAACCCGCAGACCCTGGGCCGCGGCGTGGCTTTTGACCGGGGGGAACTCCATCGGGCGGCCCCGGCCTTTGGGACGGTCCGGTGGGGTGTACACCCCGACCACCTGAACGTCCGGAGCGGCGGCCAGGGCTTGCAGGACGGGGACGGCGAAGGACGGCGTTCCCATGAAAACCAGGCGCATTGACCCTCCGGGGGCGAAAGGTGATCCGCGGTTCGGTCGCGGAGCGGTCGAGGAGGACCCTCAATTGGGATGCCTCCTGGTTCCCGACGGCAGGGACCCTTCACCAAGGCTCCGATTTCGTCGAAGCCATCTCAACCATGTAGGGGAACTTGAAGAAGGCTAGGGAGCATGTGCGGTTTCCCCTGCGGTGAGCCCTGGTCTGGCTTGACATTGTACCAAGGCGATTGCTAGAATGCGGATACCGCTTGGCGGAATCTGGCGAAGGAGGTGAGAGTGCATGGATGTAAGTTTAGCACGCAGGGGCGATGGTAGGCATCTGTCTGGACGCGACGAGGTGATCGTTTCCTAATTACCCTTCGTTAACATACGAGAACCCGTTTGTCGGGCCCAGGCCAATGCTTACCATCGCCCCTACGGATTTGGAAACGCAAAGGGCGAATTTACCGCGGATTGGCTGGGCCCGATCCCATTTTAATGATGGCGACGCTCAAGAGTTGACCCGGATTCGGCAAGAACCTTAGAGATATACTCAGAAAACGCCACCCCGGCTGGACCGGGGTTTTCGTTCGTTTGGTGGCCGGTGGAGGCGTGTCGTAAAGATTGACAACCGCGCACCCTCGGCTTAAAATTCTCCTAGCATAGTTGCCAGCATACGACGTATCGGAGATTGCATGTTACGAATTCGACTTAGAAGGGTGGGGAAGAAGGGGAATCCGTCATACAGGATCGTGGTCGCCGAGGCTACCGCGCCTCGCGACGGTGCCTACCTGGAGTGGATTGGCAACTATGACCCAATGGTTGATCCGCCGACTTCTACTATCAAAGAAGACCGGGCTGCCCAGTGGCTGAGCCGCGGGGCCCAGCCGTCGGACGCGGTGCGGCGTATCCTGGACAAGGCGGGGATTCTGGACCGGATTCCCCAACAGTTGTCCGCCGCTTCTGCTGCCAAAGCCGGGACGGATTCAGAGGCCGCCAACGGCGCAAGCGCGGCACCGGCCGCCGTGGAGAAAGTGGCCGACGAGCCGCCCGCCGATGAGGCCCCCGCCGCAGTGGCCGACGAGCCGCCCGCCGATGGAGCCCCCGCCGCAGTGGCCGACGAGCCGCCTGTCGATGAAGCCCCCGCCGCAGTGGCCGACGAGCCGCCTGTCGATGAAGCCCCC